>Ga0066603_10001067_pt1 | contig 18754 bp, 17 predicted proteins | sample Higcelweek8metaG_FD_59482 | JGI IMG/M metagenome (GOLD analysis project Ga0066603, IMG submission 59482) | Freshwater pond sediment microbial communities from the University of Edinburgh, under environmental carbon perturbations - High... | ecosystem: Environmental > Aquatic > Freshwater > Pond...
AGGTTTGTTTTTCTTTGTGAAAAAAGAGCCTACGAAAAATGACGATAAGTCTGTTCAATTGCTTCTTACTCAAATCAATGAACTCTCCCGCACGATAGATAACAAACTCGGTGAATCGCAAAAAGAAATAAATCAATCAATGCGATATCAATCTACAGAGACTTCGAGAATAATCGCCGATATCACCGAGAAAATTACTCGCCTTGATGAGACCAACAAACAAGTGGTTTCTTTTGCCGACCAACTAAAAAATTTGCAGGATATCCTGAAGAATCCAAAACAACGTGGAATCCTCGGAGAATATTATCTTGAAACTCTTTTGAAGAATGTCATGCCACCGGGCAGCTACCAAATGCAATACCCATTCCCCGATGGAACTATTGTTGACGCAGCAGTCTTCGTTAAAGACAAAGTGATACCAATCGATTCAAAATTCTCGCTTGAAAACTACAACCGTATCTCTGAAACAAATGATAAAACAGAAAAAGATCGACTTGAAAAAATATTCTTGGAAGATTTGAAAAGACGTATAGTTGAAACCTCAAAATACATACAACCGAAAGAAAATACCATGGATTTTGCTTTTATGTTCATACCACATGAAGCGATATATTATGATTTATTAGTAAACAAAATTGGTGGTGGTAATAACGAAGATACAGATAATCTTATTCAACGCGCAGCAAGTAAATATAAAGTTATTATCGTTTCCCCTACTTCATTCTTGGCATATTTACAAACTGTTCTTCAGGGTCTGAAAGCGATGCAGATAGAAGAAGGAGCAAAAGATATTGTAAAAAGAGTTGGTGAATTAAAAACACATTTAAAGACTTATGAAGAAGTTCACCAAAAACTAGGGAGCGCTATCAACACTGTTGTAAATCATTTTACAAAATCAAATCATGAATTTAGAAAAATAGATAAAGATGTTCTCCGAATAACCGGTGAAGCCATGGAGATAGAAACAATCGCAATAGAAAAAACACAAGAAGACAACTAAATATTCAAATAAAAAGCCGGGAAGTAATCCCGGCTTTTTATTTTAGTTTTTATTTAACATCCATAGTAACAACCTCCATTGCCATACCCAAAACCATAATTACTTCCGTGATATGAATTACCACTATACCCGTAATATCCACTACTTGAATATTCACCATATCCATAACCATAAGAAGGCATTGGACGGTAAGATAAACCAGTATAACTACTTAAACGACCTCCATAACTATAACTATTAGTGTAATGATAATCTGGAACATCATAGCTGCCGCCATTATATCCCCAAGGAGAACCATTGTTATAACCAGTAAAAAGATAACTATTATTGACACTATAGCCCCCATAACCCCAAGCAGAAGCCATATTAGGAGCCATAATAAGCCCAAAACCTATTAATAATAAAGATATTGAATATATAATTGATGTTTTATTCATAATGCCATTATTATAGGCTTGTTCTTGGAACTGTCAATGATTACCATTGCTCATATTTAGTGTCCTCTTCTGTGCTAGAACAATAGCTTCTCCAAGCGAATCAAGATCTTTTAAAACACTAAGACCTGCTTCAGTCGTTCCACCTTTTGAAGTTACCATGTTACAAGCATCAGTCGGACTAATTTTTGTTTCCAAAAGATATTTTTCTGCTCCATAACCAGTTTCTTCCGCTAGAATTTTTGCTTGTGTTTCAGAAAAATTAAAATTTAACGCTATCTTTTTTAAAGATGAAATAAATTTAGAAAGAAAATCTTTTCTTTCATTTTCTGATAACTTCTCAACTAATCTAAAATAAAATCCCGGTCCTGATCCAGAAATAGCCGTAATAATACTCATACACTCTTCGTCGACAATCAAAGTATTCCCAACATGAGAAAAAAGTTCCTCAACTTGATCAATGTCTTTCTGGTTACCAGTGACACCGCCAGAAATAGCAGAGAGGCCTTCGCCTATTTGTGCGGGCAGATTTGGCATAACTCTAACTATTCTTGCTAAAGGTAATCTTTTCTCTAAATACGAAGTAGAAATACCTGCTGCGATTGAGATAAATAATTTACTGTCGTATTGAGAATCTATTTCATTGATTAATTCATCAAAATTCTGAGGCTTAACTGCGAGAATGATTACATCTGACTTAGAAAGGAGTTCAACGAGCGATTCCGCATCTTCAATATTATTTTTACTTTCTATTCTATTTTTATCAAAAACCAACACGGAATAATATTGAGATATTCTTTCTCCAATCGCTCTCCCCATATTCCCGAATCCAATAATTCCGATTGTCATTTATTTTTTTAATTTTTTATATAGAGTTCCTGTAATAACCAAAATTACAATTCCCATGATAAGCATAGTCAGTGGCTGATTTTTAAACACAGGAACTTCCAATAATAACTCCTTCATTCCTTGACTGAACATTGTTGCACCTAAAACAACAAGCAAGGCAAAAGTGAGAGGATAACGAGAAAAAACCGACTCACCTTTTTCTTTAAAAGATTGATTAAGCTTTGCCGTTAAATCTTCAACCTTTTTTAATATGTCTAACTGTTCTTTGTCCATAATAATTGGTGAAAAAAAATTAAATTGTATTAATTGGGATTAATATATCTGAATATTTCCTTGCCATATATTTTAAATCTTCAGTAAATTTTGCCGGATTATTTTCAATATCTTTCTTAAGTTGATCAATAGAAAATGTCTCAACACCACAGCTTTCTCCATCAGCAAACCGGATAGCTCCATCATAATACCCAATATATATTTCAGTCATGTATGGTTGTACAAAATTATTACCATTTCTCAAAACTCTAGTCGATTCAAAATTAGATATATAATCAACTTTTTTTAGTATCCCAATTATTTTCAAATCGATAGATGTAATTGATTGACTAAACTCTTCTTCAGAAAGCACAGTGGCAGGAAATCCCAACTCTTCTGCGCATTCTTTTATAACGGTTAAACCAAAAGTGTTTCCTGCCACCACATGCCCGCCAACAGTTTTATCATACAAATTTGCGTTCTCTTCTTTTGATTCACTTCTTTTTTGAAGATATATTCTTCCAAGTGAATTCATTAATAATATTCGTATTGTTTTTACTTTTTTTGAAACTGTACCATTTTCATTAAATTCTTTTTTGACTTCATTATAAAATTCACCCCTGTCTTGATTACCTATAAATGTACCATTTAATTCATATATTTCTAATTGTTCTTTCATGATAACTATTATATCAAAATATTGACTAGGAATGCTAACCGCAAGGACAGGGACCGTGAGTACACTTTTCGAAACTTACAGTTTCAGTACACCCTTCGTATCGTACTCGCTATAGCTTCGTGCGATAAACTCAGGGTCTTCGAATCCCTGGCGAAAATGCGTAATCGCATTTTCTTCCCCAAGCACGTAAAACAATCTTGATGAACAAGATTATTTTACGTGCTTGGGGACAGGGATTCGAACCCCAATTAACGGCTTCAAAGGCCGCTGTCCTACCATTAGACGATCCCCAAATGTTTAAACATTAATAGAATACATTAAAAGTGACTATTTTTCAACTGCCTAAATTATATTTTACTTTTTTAAAAAATATGATATGGTGTAGATGAATAATACAAAAATCCTAACATCATGAAAGAAGTTATGTTAACGGGAGTAGATTATACTCTCTTGTCAATAATCGCTGATTATGTACCATTCTCTTTCAATTGTGTTTATGAATTCTTCGGAATTTATAAAGACATCAAAGGAGATGAAAAATCTACAGGAATAATGTACCTGGAAGATGAAGAGCTCACAGACGTATTGAATGCTATTAAGATTTACCAAGAGTTCCGAGCAGACGATACAGAAATGTTTGGATTCCAAAAACTCCAACAGAAATTCCAAAGAGCAAAAATAACAGAACCTCACCCTGAGGTTGATTGAATACACAACAGAAAGCCCCCACCGCTGGAAAGCAGGGGGCTATTTTGTTATAAATTTATCTTCGTTTGCCATAGAAATTGTGATATAATTTACTCATGCAAATAACATCAACGGAGAAAAATTTCTTGTTTGTATTACTATTAATAACAGTTATTATTACTTTCTTAATTTTTTATCCATTCCTTGCGATGCTCGTATTAGCAGCTGCGTTTGCTGTAGTGCTAAAGCCTGTCTACTTATGGATTAAAAAACATATTGTTAAGAATATCTCATGGCTTGCTTCTCTCTTAACAATAATTCTCTTCCTTGCTTGTTTGTGTATCCCCCTATTTTTTGTCGGGAAAGAAGTCTTTAATCAAACTCAGGATTTATATTTGAATGTAATCAGTTCTGGGAATTCGAACCATTTTGTTGAATCAATAAATACTTCCATAAATAAATTATTGCCCGAGGGATTTAGTTTTGATATTCATTCTAAAATAACACAAATGGTTTCTTCTTTGTCCGATAACTTAGCTCAGTTTTTCTCTTCAACAGTAAACTCTATTTTGATGTTCGTCTTGATGGTTTTTACTCTCTTCTATCTATTGAAGGATGGCGAAAAATGGGAAAAGGGATTTGTGAAAATATTTCCACTTTCAGATAACAATGTAAACGAAATTCTTACTGCACTCAAGAAATCAATTAATAGAATTTTCAAGGGGTCATTCATCATCGCAATAGCTCAAGGTATCCTCGCTTGGATTGGTTTTACTGTTTTTGGAATTCCAAACGCAATTATATGGGCAATAGTCGCAGCTATCGCTTCATTCATTCCAACAATAGGAACTTCCGTCGTAACAGTACCAGCAATCCTTTTCTTGTTCTTCACCGGGATGCCACTACACGCTCTTGGGCTTCTTATTTGGTCAGCAATCATTGTGGGAACGGTAGACAATATATTGAGCCCATACATCATTTCAAAAGATACCGAAATCCCTTCTTTGTTTATCCTATTTGCAATTCTTGGAGGAGTATCTCTAATAGGACCACTCGGCATCTTGATCGGACCGTTAGTTTTGAGTTTACTTTATAGTTTAATTTCTATTTATAAAAAAGAAATAAAAGGTTAGAGAGATTTTCTATTAAACAGAAATACCTGCGATATATCCAGTTGTCCAGCAGATTTGGAGTGAATAACCTCCAGAATTGCGATTTATATGTAACAAATCTCCAGTAATAAATAAATTCTCATATAATTTTGAGCACATAGTTTTCATGTCTATTTCTTTGAGAGATACTCCCCCATCTACAACGACAGCTCGATCAACCCCCATTAAACCATCTACTGACAATGGTAAGGCTTTTAGTAAATCAATAATTTTTCTTCTTTCCTCTTTTTTCACGCTATGAACTTTCGTTTCTAAATCAATAAAATCAATTATCTCAAGAAGTGCATTCGTTATACCATCGGGCACGATTTCTTTTATTATTGTTTTCAATATTTTGTTTTTATTTGCATCAAAAACTTTTACAATTCTTTTTTCTAAATCACCTATTGTTGTATCAGGATAGAGATCGATCTGTGCGGTAACATCTCCCTTATCAAGCAAGCCTTTTATACTTTTCGCGCTATTTAAAATAAGGGGCCCTGAAATACCAAAGTGTGTAAAGAGTATTTTTCCAGTTTTTGAAAATTGTTTTTTCCCATCTAAAAAGAAAGTTATCTTCATAAAAGAAAGAGATACCCCGGCGAGATTTTTTACCCAATCCTCATGAATGGCGACTGGCACAATATCTGGAGTAGGATCTTGGACAGTGTGACCTAACTCTTTTAAGAAACGAAAACCGTCACCAGTTGAACCAGTCTCAGGATGCGACATGCCACCAGTCGCAAGCACAAATGACTTCGCAAAGAAATTGCCTTGGTTCGTTTCCACACTCACAATTTTTCCATCGTGGTGATTTATACCTGTTATTGTGCAATTTTGTTTCAATACTACTTTGTTTTTTATCAACTCTTTGTGAAGGACATCAAAGACATCACTTGCTTTTTCTGTCGCTGGAAATACACGATTGCGAGCTTGGGTTACAAGAGGCAAACCTCGAGATTCAAAATATTTGAATGTATCCTTAACTCCAAAAATAGAAAATGGTGAATACAAATACGGTGCACCTTCACCATAAACTCTTAGCATTTTATGAATATCTGGTTCGTTGTTTGTAATATTACATCGTCCACCACCTGTAATTTTTAATTTCTCTCCGGCTGTTTTATTTTTATCAAGAATAAGTACAGATAATCCACGTGCCGAGGCAACAGCTCCGGCCATCAGTCCTGAAGCACCTCCACCCATTATGATTACATCCCAAGTAGTGTTTTGATTTTTATTTATTTTTGTTTTCGGCATTAAGGATTTTGATTAGCGCGAGTTCAAGTGGTAATTCAGAAATGACAGCATTTCGTAGAGATTGATAAGCTTCTAGTAAAATTGAAAGCGTAGATGATGAAATATGTTCAGGCTTATTTGAAATTAATTTGGTTAGATACTCCAAATCGCGTTCGTTTACTGCAAATTCAATGGACTTCTTGGTACTAGGTACATAACGAAGCATGAGTGCATATCGAAGCTTGTAAAGGATCATTTTAATATAAACACTCATATCAATATTTTGGTTCACTGCTTTTTCTATTGAAGAAAAACCTTTTTCTATATCATTGAGAGCGAGAGCATCGAGAAAATTATCTACAAGCTTAGTATTTGGGGCTCCAGTTATTTCTTCAATTTCTGCAATATCGATAACTTTATCTTTTGAAAATGAAATGACTTTTTGCAATGTTCCAAGCGCATCTCGAAATGCTCCATCAGCAAGAAGTGCAATTAACTCAGCTCCACCTTCTTCAAGTTTGTAACCTTCTTTCTTAGCAACGTTTGTTACAACTTGTGAAAGTATCGCATCGTTTGGCTTTTTGAAAACGAAACTCTGACAACGAGAAACTATTGTCTCTGGAATTTTCTCTAACTCAGTAGTAGCTAAAATAAATATCACATGTTCAGGTGGTTCTTCTATAGTTTTCAAAAGTGCATTCCATGCTTCTTTGGTAAACATATGAACTTCATCGAGAATATAGATTTTGTATTTTGAATCGAAAGGTAGAGTACGAACATTTTCGTTTATCTCTCTGACATCGTCAATCCCACGATTAGACGCTGCATCCATTTCATAAATGTCATTTACTGATGTTCCAAGTTCATGAGCAATTATTCGAGCGATTGTAGTCTTACCAGTACCTCGTGGTCCACAAAGAAGAAATGCATGGGCCACCTTACCGGCCTTTAAACTGCCTGATATGGCTTTTACAATGTGATCTTGACCAACAACCTCATCCCAGGTTTCGGGGCGGTATTTACGATATAGAGCAATATTTGAGTCTTTCATAGTTTTGATTATACCCCGTAAAGAAATTTTTATCAAAATTTACAACGTGGCAAGCCAAATTAATGATTTTTGAGAAAATTATCTATTATCTTCTTTACTTCTTTAGAATTCTTGGTTTCCATAAGTTCCACTCGTAATTCTTTTGCTCCATCGAAACCATTCACATACGCCTTGTAGTGTTTTTTCATAACAGCAAAATTTCGATGCTTACCTAAAAGTTTCTCAAACAATTTTGTGTGTTCTACCATGACCTTTAATTTTTCTTTCATAGTAGGAATTTTTTCTGAAAAAAGCCAAGGGTTACCAAAAATTCCACGCCCGATCATAATACCGTCGCAACCAGTTTCTTTTGCTTTTTTCATACCATCCTTAATATCAACAACATCGCCATTCCCAATTATTTTCGTTTTAATTTTCATTTCATTCCTGATTTCTACTACCCTCTTCACATAATCCCAGTTCGCTGGAGCTTTTGACATTTCCTTTCGGGTGCGAGCGTGGATAGTAAGAGCATCAATATTTTGAGAAAGTAAAAAAGGAATCCATTCCTCAAGCTGGCTTTTATTGTAACCAACGCGAGTTTTAACTGAGATAGATACATTCTTTTTCGAATCTTTTATTCCATCTTTTACCGCCTTAATTATTTCACCAGCTTTCTCTTTACTCTTCATCATTGCCGCACCCGCACCTTGTTTTTCAATAGAACGATCAGGACACCCCATATTTATATCAATACCATCGAAACCAAGTGACGCGACATATTTTGCTGTTTGTCGCATTTTCGCAGGGTTTGAAGAGAAAAGTTGCGCGACGATTGGTTTTTCATTTTTAGAATAAATTAAATTGTCTTTTAAAATTTCTCTTCCCGCGCTTGTGAGCCCGTCGGCAGAAACAAATTCTGTCCAGAAAACATCTGGCTTACCATACTTCGTAATTATACAGCGAAAAGCCGCATCGGTAACATCAGCCATCGGCGCTAAACAAAAAAACGGTTTTGGTAATTTTCCCCAGAAATTTTTCATATGTTTTAAAAAAGAATGAATGTGTTGTTTTATGACGACGGGTGGGGGCGTGCCGTTCCGAGCGTAACCGCGAGGAATGGGGTTAAGGAGGAATAAAATAACATATTCATTCTTTTTTATTATTAACGGAATTAAAGCATATATCAAAATTTATTCACTTATCCCTCTCCGCTCGTTCCTCGCTTCGGCGCGCCCACCACACCTACTCATAAATTTTGATATATGCTTTATTCCTATTGAAACTTATACAAAACCTTGTTTTTAAAGCGAAGGTCTATATATAGGAGCGTATTATACTTTGAATTCACTTCGCTCGCAAATTCTGGTTTTTTCATCGCTAATGATAAATTATCAAGTATAGTTACCAAATCGTTTTCACTTTTAAAAATAATTTTCGGAACATTATCACTCTTTTCACTCTCAAGATATAAAGAATGCGCCCCATCTGAAGTTACCACCATATGTGTCGGATTAAAACCAAGAGAAGAAACACCATCTACAAATCTTTGAAGGGCATGAAAACGATCCACGCTCGTCATCTGCTGACCTAAAGGATTCACGGATCCATCTTCTAGGGACATATAATATTTAAAATAAATATTACCAGAAAAATATGGGGCCTTATCAAAAATGAGACCATCATTATTTATGAAGTAACAATTTTCTCCTACATCTTCTTTATTTTCTGGAATATTGGTTCCGCAATATAAAAAGTAACCGACCCGTTCAGTTATATCAATTTTCAAAGTTTTTAAACCATCACGAGAGACAGAGAGTGATTCTATTCTTGGAAAATCTTTAATCAAATCTTTATATATTTGCTTGTGCGGATAAATGAAGCTATTCGCTCTAGAAAAAAGATAAAAATATTTTCCAGAAAGATCGGTGCGAATTCGTTTCTCAATATTATCATTGTCTATGATGTGAGTTCCAGTTATTACGATTTTGTTTATAACAACATGTTTGTCCTTTGAAAAATATGAAAGCGCTCCAATCAAAGATATAAATAATATAAAAAAAAGAATAAAAAGTCGTATAGCACGAACACGACGTTTACGACGAATTTCTATAATACGTGGAGATGTTGGTATATCTTTCATTTTTTAATTTATGAAATAATATCTTTCCCTAAATATTTCTGTAGAACTTCCGGTACCTTAATAGAGCCATCGGCTTGCTGAAAATTCTCTATCATAGAAACTAATATACGTGGAGTTGGAATAGCGGTGCAGTTGAGTGAGTGGGCATATCTTGATTTGCCTTCTTCATCCTTGTATCTAATATTGAGACGTCGAGTTTGAAAATCATGGAAATAAGAAGCTGAAGAAATTTCACGATATTTATTTTCTTTTGGAACCCAAAGTTCTATATCGTACTTTTTGACTTGCCCCATTCCCAAGTCTCCACCGCAATTAATAACTGTGCGATATGGTATACCGAGTGATTCGATAAACTCCTCAGTATTGCGATTTATTTCTTCATGGAAAGCTACACTTTCGGAATGTGATGCTTTGCATAATACCACTTGCTCAAATTTATAGAATTCTTGAACACGAATTAGGCCTTTCACATCCTTAGTATGACTTCCAACTTCGCGTCTGTAGCAAGGAGAAAATCCCAAATACTTTTTTGGCAATTCATTAGCATTAATGATTTCATCTTGATGAAATCCCATGAGCGGAACTTCTGCAGTACCAGCAAGAAAATCACCATCTTGCGTTTTATATAAATCATCTTCACCTTGTGGTAAATATCCTGTACCAAAAAATGTCTCTCGGCGAATTATGACAGGAGGCAATACTGGGGTAAAACCTTTTTTTGAAAAGAAATCAAGAGCATAATTCCAAATTGCCATAGAAAGTCGAGCACCATCTCCAAGTAGAAAATATCCTCGAAAACCATGAACTTTCACTCCGCGGTCGAAGTCAGCCATTTTCAAATTTGTCATAATTTCAAGATGATCTTTCGCTTCAAAATCAAATTTTGGCTTTTCACCCCAACTTTTTATCTCTTGGTTATCGAGGTCTGTATCTCCTTCTGGAACTGAAATGTCTGGAATATTTGGTACTTGAAGCATTAATGACTGCCAAGTTGCAATTGTTGAACGAAGTTCTTCTTCTTTTTCTTTCAATTCATCTTTAATCAAACGCATCTCTTCAATCAACTGTCCACGAGCTGCGTCTGTTAGCGTTCCTCCCATAGAAACACTGGCCTTGTTCACCTCACCACGTAAAGATTCAACACGAGAGAGTAATTCCAATCTCTTTTCATCCACAGAAAGAAGCCCATCAATATCGACTTCAATATGCTTTTTCTTTGCGCCTTCTTTAACAATATCTTTATTCTCACGTATGAATTTAATGTCTAACATAGTATGTACAGTATACCTCGAAGCAAAAATTTTTCAAAATTATGAGTAACAATGATATAATTATATGTGTTTCAAAACACAAGATTGCATAATTTAGTTTTTATGAGTCGTGTCGAAGCCCTTTAGGGTAAAGCGCGAATAAGAGCGGAATTATGCAATCTTGTTTGTAAAAAATTATCATGGAAGACGTTTATAAATTAAAAGCTGAGCAGTTTCCTAAATCACTCCTTGAAATCCCTCAACCACCGAAGACTCTATATATAAGGGGTAAACTTCCTGATCCAAATCTTACGTATCTTGCTGTTGTTGGCTCTCGCAAATACACCTCATATGGAAAAGATATTTGTGAGAAGCTGATTCGTGGATTAAAAAGTTATCCGATCGTTATTGTTTCTGGCCTTGCCTTGGGGATAGATAGCATTGCCCACAAAACAGCACTCGAAGTTGGTCTCACCACTATGTCATTTCCAGGATCAGGTCTTGATAATAGCGTACTATACCCACGGACAAACATTCGACTAGCTCAACAAATCGTAGATAACGGAGGATGTTTAATTTCAGAATTTTTACCAAATGCCATTTCGCAGCTTTATTCTTTCCCTCAAAGAAATCGCTTGATGGCTGGCATCTCAAAAGCTGTACTTATTATAGAAGCTGAAGAAAAATCTGGTACACTTATCACTGCTCGTATGGCACTTGATTATAATCGCGACGTCCTTGCTGTACCTGGATCGGCATTCTCTTCAAACTCAAATGGAACAAATCGTCTTATCAAGCAGGGCGCAATCCCCGTGACGTCTAGTGATGATGTTCTGATTGCCCTTGGATTTGAAATAGAAAAGCCTAAACAAACCGACGCAGAAAAATACTCCGACTGTTCCAAAGAGGAAATGAAAATTATTGGGCTCCTTCGCGAACCAATAGAGCGCGACGAACTCGTTCGAATTTCAGGGATGGATATTGCTAAGGCAAACGCTCTCCTTTCAATTATGGAAATCAAAGATTTAATTAAAGAAGAATTAGGTGAGATTAGGAAAATATAAATTCCATAATTTTTCTTTATCGTTGACATTTGTGGCAAATATGATATAGTTTTTAAAAAAACAAATCATGAAGAAAAAAGACTATCTATCGATGAATCTCATCGATTTTCTTTTGCTTGTTGGGCCCCTTATCCCATCAGGCAAAATGATGCTAAACCGGACAGTTAACTGCTACATAAATAATGAAATGAGCAGCTTAATTGTAGAAGATTTTCTAAGGTTCGATCTTTGGGGAGCCACTTGTATCCCCGGTGCAATAAGTGGCAAATACAACCTACAGTTGAGAAAGTACGGTTGGAAGTGCCACAACTTTGCAAAAAGTTGTCTAACCAAAGTTGGATTCAAAGAAGAAGACTTTGGGCCATTTCTGTCAATGACAGAAATGGAAACCAAACCCCACAACAAAAAGGGGTATTGGTGGAATTAATTAATAAAAGGCAGAACTCTGCTTTTTATTTTTATCTAATTAAAATTAAATTTGCTAAAAAATATGTTTTCGTGTAATACTTATGACAATATGAAACTTTTAATTGTTGAATCACCATCAAAAGCAAAAACAATAGAGAAATATTTGGACGGCGCATACACAGTACGTGCGTCTGTTGGACATATCCGCGACTTACCAAAATCAAACAAAGATGCAATAAATATTCCTGCCGGATTTGTTCCACGTTATGAGATATCAAAAGGCAAAGAAAAAGTTGTCAGTGAATTAAAATCCCTAAGTGAAAAAGCAAACGAAATAATGCTCGCAACTGACCCGGATCGTGAGGGAGAAGCAATATCATGGCATTTGAAAGAACTACTTGATGCTGATAAGAAAATAAAAGCCCCAATAAAAAGAGTAACTTTCCACGAGATTACAAAAGAAGCAGTGGAGGAAGCGTTGCAAAATCCTCGCGATATTGACCAGGATTTAGTCAAAGCGCAAGAAGCACGTCGTGTGCTTGATAGATTAGTCGGGTATGATCTCTCAGGAATTATTTGGAAAAAGGTTCGCTACGGACTTTCAGCTGGGCGAGTTCAATCCCCTGCTCTTCGAATAATAATGGAACGCGAAAGAGAAATCCGTGCATTTGTTCCTGAAAAATATTTTACCCTTGAAGGGATTTTCAATACGGAGAAGAAAGCAAGAATAACGATGGCATGTGTAGATGAACCACGTGACGAAAAACTTGTAGAAAAAATATTGAATCTTGGCAAAAAGGAAAAGTGGTTTGTTACTGATGTTAAAGAAAGTGAACAGAAACGTTCACCTCGTGCCCCCTTTACAACCTCAACACTTCAACAAACTGCAAGTTCCAGAATCGGGTTCTCACCTTCAAGAACAATGCAAACTGCTCAGAAACTTTATGAGGCAGGTTTTATCACATATATGCGTACTGATAGTACGAATCTATCTATACAAGCTCAAAATCAAATACTAAAACTTGTTGAGAAGAAATACGGGAAGGAATATGCTGAATTACATATTTATAAAACCAAATCAAAAAATGCACAGGAAGCTCACGAAGCAATTCGTCCTACACATATAGATCAAGAACGAGCTGGTTCTACTGAAGATCAAAAGAAACTTTATAATCTTATTTGGGAAAGAACTGTCTCTTCACAAATGTCTGATGCAAAATTATTGAAAACGAAAATCACAGCAAATATTGAAAGTAAGAGTATCCCTGATTTTACAGCTAACGGCTCACAAGTATTATTCCTTGGATGGCTCACTTGTGATACTGGCGCTCGAGGAGAAGATGTAGAATTACCAAAAGTTGAAACAGGTGAAGAATTAAAACTAATAGACTTAACAAGCACTGAAAAATTCACTGAACCTCCAAATCGTTACAGTGAAGCTGGGCTTGTGAAAGAGCTTGAAGCTCGCGGTATTGGCCGACCATCTACATATGCATCAATAATGAAAACAATAGAAGATCGCGGATACGTAAGGAAAGAAGGGCGTACCCTTTTCCCTACCGATACTGGTGATGTGGTTTCTAGTTTCTTGGAAGATAATTTTGCAAATTATATTAGTGATACTTTTACAGCAGAAATGGAAGATGAACTCGATGAAATATCGAATGGAAAAAGAGAGTATGTAAAAACATTAAAGGATTTCTATATTCCATTCCAAAAAGAAATAAAAGAAAAAGAAAAATTGGCTAAAGCGACAAACATGGGAGAAGCACCGGAGGACATGCTCTGCCCTAAATGTGGTAAAAATATGATTGTGAAGCTCGCTCGTGGCGGTAAATTCTATTCTTGCTCAAACTATCCAGAATGTGACGGCGCACGTACAATGGAGGGTAATGAGCTCGAAGGACCAAAAGAAACTAGTGAGATGTGCCCGCTCTGTGGAGAAAAGAAAGGCAAATCTGGCGGAGGCAAGCTTGTCATCCGTGTACGCAGAGATGGAACTGGAACTTTCATATCTTGTTCCCGTTATCCAAAATGTAAATTTATAAAACAAGACGAGGAAGAAATTAAAAGAAAAATGACCGACATCACTTGCCCTGTTTGTAAAAAAGGCAAAATGATGGAGAGACGTGGAAGATTTGGAATATTCTATTCATGTAGTGATTACCCAGATTGTAAAAATGCAATAAAAGCAAAACCAACTGGTAACATTTGCGATCTTTGTGGTTCCCTCATGATGGAAGGCACAAAAACGATTCCCGAAAGGTGTAGTAATAAGATGTGCCAAAATCACAATCCTCATAAACATGGCGAAAATACAAAGAACAATAAGAAAAACTCTTAGCCCTCATCAAGAGTTTTTCATAAAATTCTCACTCTTTTGTTCTAGTATAAAAACCGCATAATACCCTTTCAAAATTATACAATAATAAGCTATAATACAATTTATGATACCAACATTGGATGAAATAACATCCCTAGTAAAAAATATAAATACTCGAGATAAAGAGCTTATAGAAAGAGCCTATAAATTTGCGCAAAATGCTCACATTGGACAATTAAGAAAAAGCGGTGACCCATACTTTACCCACGTAGCGAATACTGCGCTGAACTTAGCAGATCTCGGGATGAAAGCGAAAACAATATCTGCTGGATTACTTCACGACGTAATGGAAGATACTCTTGTCACCAAAGAAGAACTAACAAAAGAATTTGGAGACGAAATTGTCAGTTTGATAGAGGGAGTCACCAAACTCGGGAAAGTTAAATATAAAGGAGTAGAACGTAATGTTGAAAATCTTAGAAAATTTTTTATTTCTGTTGCAAAAGATTTGCGAGTTCTTGTCATCAAACTTGCAGACCGACTTCATAATATGGAAACGTTAGAACATGTTCGTCCTGATAAACAAAAACGTATCGCTCTTGAAACTTTAGAGATATATGCCCCTCTTGCCGATCGTCTATCTATGGGACGCTTGAAAGGAAAACTTGAAGACGCTGCTTTTAAATTTGCTTATCCAAAAGAATACAGTGAAGTGAAAAAATTATTATTGGAGAAAAAAGATGTAGATGAAAAATATTTAATTGAAATAAAAGATACAATCACTAAAAAAATAAAAGAAGCTGGAATCAAAAATACAAAGATTGATTCTCGTCAAAAACATTTATATTCGCTCTGGAAAAAACTTCAAAAATATGACATGGATATCGGCAAGATTTATGACATCATTGCTCTTCGAGTTATGGTTGACACTGTTGCTGATTGTTACCATGTACTTGGATTGATACATGGAGAATGGACTCCCGTCCCAAATCGTTTCAAAGATTATATCGCAACCCCCAAAGCCAACGGTTATCAAAGTTTACATACTACAATATTCACTGGAACTGGTGGAATAGCGGAAATACAAATTAGAACTCATGATATGCATGAAAAAGCTGAAAACGGTATCGCGGCACATTATATATATAAAGAAGGTAAGATCGAAAAAGAAATTCCGAAAGAGTTTGAATGGGTACAACAACTTCATCAGCTTAATCAAAACGATGAAGATAACCCTGAAAAATTCCTGAAAACAATTAAAATGGATTTCTTTAGTACAAGAGTCTTCGTTTTCACACCTAAGGGTGATATTATCGACTTACCAGAAGATTCAAGCGTTATTGATTTCGCTTACGCTATTCACACTGATATTGGCAACCACATTCAAAGCGCAAAAGTAAACGGGAAAAATTCTCCCCTTAGTCACAAACTAAAGACAAATGATATCGTGGACGTCCAAGTAAATAAGAATGCCAAACCTTCTTCTAGGTGGCTTGATTATGCAAAGACTACTCTTGCGAGAAAGCAAATAAATAATCATTTGAAAGAAGGAAACAGCCTTTTATCAAAATTCCTCTCCTTCGGGAAAAACTAACCGTAAAACTCCCCGCATACCTGGTATGCGGGGAGTTTTAATTAAATTTTATATTGAGAAATTTTTTATGTTATATAGATCAACGTCTTCTTCAGACTTTTCTATTTCTTCTTTTGTCCTATCTTCTAAAAGATTCACTTCATTATTTGTATCCGCTTCCATTTGTACATCTCCTTCACTTGAAACAACAATATCCTCTTTTGGTTGACTTTCAATGAATTTATCAAGCATACTATTCGGATTACCGTTTTCGTTCTTCTTAATTGAATTAAGAATTGTATGAAGATCATCATTGGTGAAGAAATCAATCGTTATATAACCGCCATTATCCTGCCTCTTCTCAATGTGTACGCGGGTGCCAAGTGACTCTTGTAATTTCTCTTCCATTTCTGCAATTTCTGGATCCATAAGATATTCTTTTTTACGAACACGATCAAAGGCAATTTTACGCGCAGCTTTCTCGGCATCACGCACTGTCATTTTCTTGAAAACAATTTCTTTAAATAGAACCATTTGCTCTGCTGGTCTATCAATGAGCATCAGAATTGGTCTTGTGTGCCCTTCACTTATCTTCCCAGCAGAAAGTGCATCAAGCATTTCTTGTGGCAAAGCGAGAAGACGTAGAGTGTTTGAAACATATTCACGACTCTTACCTACTTTTGCGCCGATTTGCGTATGTGTAAATTTAAATTCTTCGACGAGACGTAGGAATGCTCGCGCACGTTCAACTGCATTCAAGTCCTCACGTTGCAAGTTCTCTATAATCGCAAGTTCGAGCTTCGCCATGCTATCATCTCCTGTACGAATAATAACTGGGATTTGTTCGAGCCCTGCAATCTTGGAAGCACGCAATCTACGTTCACCTGCGATAAGTTCATACTCAACGGCAATACCTCCGTCTTCTTTTTGAATTTCCTCACGAGAAACAACGAGAGGTTGGAGAACTCCATACTGACGAATTGAATCTGCCAAATCTCGAAGTCTATCTTCATCGAATTCACGACGTGGTTGAAAAGGATTCGGTTTTATTTTTTCTATATCTACCCAAAAAATTGAATTACTATAAAGCTGTGCCATATCGTATATTTTAGCACAATTTTTAAATGTTGAAAAATATATAAAAACCGTGTATAATCCCCTTGTGCTTAAATATGCGTCGGTGGCAGAGTGGTCAATTGCATTTGACTGTAAATCAAACGCCTTCGGGCTACGTAGGTTCGAATCCTACCCGGCGCACAATAAAATAAATGAGCTCAATATGAAAATATTGAGTGATTTTATTTATACGCCGGGTAGGATTCGAAAGACGGAGGCCGACGGGCCGAGTCGGGGTCGCGAGATTTTTCAACAGAAAAATACTTGTGACCGAAACATGTACTCATGGTCCTACCCAAACTGCTTTGCTTGCGTGTAGGATTCGAAGACCTTGAGCTTGTGATTTGAAATGTTAATTTTAAATCACGCGAAAGGTGTACTGAACCTGTAAGGTTCGAAAAGCGTATTCGCGGTCCTACCCGGCGCACTAGAAGGTTTATAAAAAATACAAATTAATTATTTAAATCTTTAAGATCTTTCTAATTCCCAAATATAAAATTAGACTTACTGCATATGAAGCTAGCGTACCAATAATTGGACCTAAAATTGGGAAAGAATATAATACTGAAATAACATAGATAAACATCAATAATGAACCTATCGGAAGTTTCTGGACCAAAGGGACTAAATGGTTATGAGAATGATGCCAATGAAAAATCATTAACACTGCGACAACTCCTGCGGGAAAAACAGAAAAAATACTACCCCAAAATGGATTTATTGTTTTTGAAAGTATTGCTATGATAACAAGCATAAAGCCAATAAAAGATGCTCTACCTAATTTTTCCATCTTTGTGTATTTAATTGGAATAGGTTTTTGATATTTAATTTTATCCAAAATTATTTGTGATATTACTAAAAAGATAAAATAGATTATAATTCCTATAAACAAATCAGAAAAGCGGAAAAAAGCTACTGGAATGCTAAAAATAATCCAAATTATTGTACTAACAATAAAACTGCCTCCAACTTCAACAATTTTAGATACATTCAATTTAGAAAATAAATATCCAGTATATATATAAATTACTGGGAATATAACTCCTAGCCCTAACGGAATAAATACAGCTGGAGCAATTTCAGTTACTGTCTCAACAGAGTTTGTATAAGCTAAAAAAATAAAAGTGATAACTATTGTAGTAGGAAAAGATAGAATAACTCCGGAAATTTTATTATTCGATTTTTCTGCTATAAAACTTAACAAAGCCATCACTCCTCCTCCAATCAAAAATAACACAATAAGGTTCCCAATAAATGTCATATCCATATTATCCGATTATAATAGAATTTTTAAATATTTAATAGGGGCTGTTCCTTGCATTTACATAGAATACGGATATAATGCGAGTAAATTAAAGAGGGGGGGTATGAAAAAAAATTTATTAAAATTGTTAAGAATTTTGGGTCTTAATGTTTTTGGAGGGAGACAATCATACAATTTCAATTTATATGATTCAGAAACCTTAAGGAAAAATGAGGTAACTGTACGAAATCTGCCTGAAAATGCAGGATTTGAAGAAATTGATAAGTATGACCAAAAACTAGCTAATGTAAAA
>Ga0066603_10001083_pt1 | contig 18524 bp, 14 predicted proteins | sample Higcelweek8metaG_FD_59482 | JGI IMG/M metagenome (GOLD analysis project Ga0066603, IMG submission 59482) | Freshwater pond sediment microbial communities from the University of Edinburgh, under environmental carbon perturbations - High... | ecosystem: Environmental > Aquatic > Freshwater > Pond...
CAATCTGAGCGACATGATCTTCGCCATATTTTTTCTTTGCATACGCAATGACTTCGTCTCGACGGTTGTCGGCGTAGTCCATATCGATATCGGGGAGTGATGGACGTTCAGGATTTAGAAAACGTTCGAATGGTAACTTGTAAGCAATCGGATCAACTTTTGTAATTCCGATGAGATACGTCGTGAGTGAACCCGCGACAGATCCTCTGATGTTTGTGTAGATGCCGTTATCTCGAGAGAATTTAAGCAAATCAGAAACTACCAAAAAGTAAGCAGGGTATCCTTTTTGCTTAATAATCTTGAGTTCATATTCCAATCTATCTATATATTCTTGGGTTTTTTCGAGTTTTCTGAATTCAAAACCTTGATATGCTAAATCATGAAGCATCTCATCGGCAGTTTTTCCTTCATCGATAGGGAAGTCGGGGAAGTACGCGGTTCCAAGTTCAAGGTCATATGGTTCGCATAAATCTGCAACCATTTTTGTATTCGATACTGCTTCTTTGCATTCTGAAAAATATTTAAAAGCAGTTTTTTCATCCACTAAAGAAAAATCATCTTCAGAAAATTCAAATTTAGTTCCTTCTTTTCCATCACCGCCAGTGTTTACTTGCAAAAGTGTAAAATGCGCTTCGTGATCTTCCTGGCAAAGGTAATGTGAATCTTGCCCAGCGACAATAGGAATGTTCCATTTTTTACTTAAAGAAATAATTCCATCGCGAAGTTTTTTGTCATTTTCGACATGAGGGTGTGAATGAACTTCCAAAAAATAATTTTCTTTTCCGAAAATTTCTTGGTGTTCTTTTATAAGTTCATCAGCTTTTTCCCAATCATCTGAAAGAATTGCTCTCGAGAGTTGGCTTGCCATACAACCAGAAAGACAAATAATTCCTTCACTGTATTTGCGAAGAATTTCTTTATCCATACGTGGTTTGTAATAGTAACCTTCAAGGTTGGCAATACTTACCAAACGCATCAGATTTTTATAACCTTGTTTGTTTCTCGCGAGAAGGGTAAGGTGGTATCTTTTGTTATCAACGCCGGGTTCCTTGTCGGCACGCCCTCTTTCGGCAATGTAGGCTTCGACTCCTATTATTGGTTTAATTCCTGCCTTGTGGCATTCCTTGTATTGTTCAATGGCTGCATACATGTTCCCGTGGTCAGTGATAGCTATAGCGTTCATGCCGTTCTTTTTGGCCGTTTTTACCATATCTGGGACCTTTGAAAGCCCATCAAGGAGAGAATAGTGAGAGTGGGTATGTAGATGAATGAATTGGGCGTTTAATTCGGGTTTTTCCTTTTCCATATTCTCATAGTATAGCAAATAAGGTATGATAGCTCTATATGGACAATGGTGTGAAATATATTGTAGGAATTGATGAAGTTGGACGAGGGCCGATCGCAGGACCCGTGGCTGTGTGTGCATTTTTAATCAAAGATGAATCTTTGTCAGATACGATAGAAGAGGATGTTAAGAATAAGAAACTCCCAAAATTAAAAGATTCGAAAAAACTTTCAAAGAAGCAAAGAGAGGTTTGGTTTGAATATTTGCGCGGAGCAAAAACCGAAGGTAAATGCTCCTACTTCGTTTCTTTCGTCTCACCAGAGAATATTGATAAATTCGGAATCGCAAAATGCATCCAAAAAGCCTTGAATTCTTCTCTTTCGAATTTATTAAAAACTAGCGGGCTAGAACCTAGCTACTATAAACTAATGCTGGATGGTGGTTTACATGCCCCAGTCGAATACATTCATCAAGAGACGATCATAAGAGGGGACGAACTTCACCCTGTTATTTCCATGGCCTCAATAATGGCGAAAGTTTCGCGAGATAGAATTATGACAAAGTTTGCTTTGGAATTTCCCGAGTATGGTTTCGATAAACATGTTGGCTATGGTACGAAAGCTCACTACGACGCCATCAAAAAGCACGGCCAGACTCCTATCCACCGTAAGACTTTTATACACTAAAAATATATTACAACACGAAATAAAAATAGTGAGGCCTTGCCCTACTCATTTCCTTGCCTAATACCATTTTAGTGTATATAATCAAAACACATTATTATGAAAATAAATTTTAAAAAACCAATAAATCAAAAAGATATTTTGTTCGTGAATATTAGTTCTAAAAATAATGATGAGGTTGTTCGAGAAAATGGCGTAAAAACTTTGTATTTAAAGTGCGAAGAAAAAATGACCCTGCGCAAGCTTTTTCTTCTTGTTAGAAAAATGATAATGACAGCAAAAAGTATCAAAGCCCAAAAGATCGCTTTTGATTTTTCTGATTTCAAATTTGATTCTATGGGAGTATCTCTAAATGAATTAGCTGAAATTATTGGCACTCAACTTGATTTTGCTAATTACGAATTTAATGAATATAAAACCAAAACGAAAGAGGGGTTCCCCGAAATAAAAGAAGTATATATTTCAAGTACGACAAAGGAAATAGAGAAAAATATTCTTAAGGGTGATGTGATTGCAAAAGAAGTAAACAAGACTCGATCCCTTTCAAATACTCCAGGAGGTGATATGACTCCACAAGTTTTGGCGCAAAAGGCCAAAGAGGCGGTCAAGGGTTTACCGGTGAAAATTACTATTCTTGGAGAGAAAGAAATGAAAAAAGAAAATATGCAGGCGATACTTTCTGTCGGTCGTGGGTCAGACGAAGAATCAAAATTCATTATTATGGAATATCGGGGTGGAGGTGTGAAAGAAAAGCCGATTGTTCTAGTGGGAAAGGGAGTAACTTTTGATACTGGAGGGATAAATTTAAAACCTTCTTCTTCGCTCTTGGGGATGAATATGGACATGTCGGGTGGAGCATCAGTCGTACACACGATGGCTCTTGTAGCAAAAATGAAATTAAAAAAGAATGTCATCGGGCTTATTCCTTCAGTTGAAAATATGCCATCAGGGAAAAGTTATCGTCCCGGGGATGTTATTCGTTCAATGTCTGGAAAGACGATTGAGATATTAAATACTGATGCCGAGGGTCGTGTGATTTTAGCAGATGCGCTTTTCTATGCACAAAAATACAAACCAGAAGTTGTGATAGATATTGCCACTTTAACTGGTGCTGCGTGCGTGGCTCTTGGTGAACGTGCTTCTGCAATTTTTACAGAAGATGATGAGTTATCAAAATCTTTTGAAAAAGCAAGTGAAAAGACAGGGGATTATGTTTGGCGATTACCTTTATGGGAAGAATATGAAAATGAAATAAAAGGAAGTTTAGGTGATTGGACAAATATACACAATAAGGATTCTCGTTATGGTGGAGCGATTTATGCCGCAAGTTTCTTACACCAGTTTGTTAAAGGGACAAAGTGGCTTCACATAGACATGGCACCCCGTATGGTATCAATCTCTGATGAGAATCTAGCTACAGGTGCTTTGGGTACTCCAGTTAGAGCTTTGTTTAAATTCATAGAGGATAGTAAATAATCAAGCATAATATACTAATTAATATAATTAAAAATAGCCTGAATTTTCAAAGAAAATTCAGGCTATTTTTAATTTTTAACGTGAAATTTTAATGTTTAAAATGTCTTATACCGGTGAATACCATCGACATATTGAGTTCGTTGCATTTGTCGATAGAATTCTGATCACCCTTTGAACCTCCTGGTTGTATCACCGAAGTGATTCCAGCCTCACCTGCTATAGCTACACAATCATTGAAAGGCAGGAATGCTTCAGAGGCAATCACTGCACCGTGAACATCAAAGCCAAAATTTTTGGCTTTCTCGAGAGCTTGCTTCAATGCATCTACGCGTGACGTTTGACCGCAACCCATTGATATAAGGTGAGAATCTTTTACGATAGCAATTGCATTTGATTTCAAATGTTTTGCGACAACACTTGCAATTAGTAAATCTTTCTTTTCATTCTCCGATGGATTTTTTGTAGTTACGCATTTTAAGTCAGCATCAGTTTCGACTCTGTCATCGCGGTCTTGAGCAAGGATACCAGTAAGGCAAGTCCGATATGTTTGCTTTGGTAAACTTGGATTTTTCCATTTCAAAATTCTGATGTCTTTCTTTTGCTCAAGTATTTCAAGCGCTTCTTTTTCGAAATCAGGGGCAATGATAACTTCAACAAAAAGTTTTACCTCGCGAATTTTTTCGGCGATTACTTTTGTTATCGGTCTATTTGAAGCAAGTATTCCACCGAAAGCAGATATTGGGTCGGCATCATACGCCTTTTGAAATGCGACGTTTATATCGTTATCAATTGCAAATCCACAAGAATTTGTGTGCTTGATGATCGCAAACGCAGGATCAGAAAAATCGTAAACAAGCCTGATGGCCGATTCGGTATCAATCAGATTGTTGTGAGACATCTCTTTACCATGAAGTTGATCCCATGACTCATTAAGGTTCCCGATGAACATAGCACTCTGGTGAGGATTCTCACCATATCGAAGTGGAATTCCTTGGAAGTATCCACGGATTGCAGTATCATACTGACTCGACACTTCGAACGCGCAACCAGCTAGATATTTTCTTTCTTCAATCGTTGTTTCTGTTCCATGAGAAAGAATCTCGGTAATGTATGCGTACTCATTTTTTGAAGGCACGATAACTACATCATTGAAATTTTTTGCGGCTGCACGAATGAGTGAAATACCGCCGATATCAATTTTTTCGATTATTTCTTCGGGAGATGCACCAGAAGCTAAAGTCTCTTCAAATGGATATAAATCAACAATCACTAAATCAATATCATCAATTTTATATTTGGCTTTTTCTTTTTGGTCATCTGAATTTTCTCGTCGGTTCAAAATACCGCCAAAAATTTGCGGTTGTAATGTTTTTACTCGTCCACCAAAAACGGAAGGGAAGCCGGTGATTTCTTCAACAGTCGTAACTGAAATACCAAGACCGCGGATGAAATCTGCGGTCCCGCCAGTAGAAATGATTTTAACTTTGTGAGCATTCAACAGAGAGATGATTTTGTCGAGTCCATCTTTGTGATAAACAGAAACCAGAGCTGTTTTAATAGTTTTTTTCATATTTTATTTTGATGCTTCTTGTATTCTCTCAAGTGCCACGACAAAGGCTGTTCGGCGAATGTCTGTGTTCAACTCTTTTGATCGATTCCAAATAGTCTCAGTTTCTTCTTCCATTATCTTCTTTAATTTTGCGAAAACGTCCTCTTCTGTCCAGTGTTCGCCTTTTAAGTTTTGTTCCCATTCAAAAGTTGAGACGGTTACTCCACCAGCATTGGCGAGAATGTCGGGAACAACAGGGATATTGCGCTCAAATAATATGTCATCAGCTTCCGGTGTTGTTGGACCATTTGCAAGCTCGACGATTAGTTGAGCTTTGATTTCTTTTGCATTCTTTTCTGTAATCTGATTTTCAAGTGCTGCTGGGATCAAGACATCGCAGGCCGTCGTGAGAAGTTCTTCGTTTGTGATATTTTTTGAACCTGGAAAGTTTGAGATTTGGCCATTTGTTTTTTTGTATTCATTGAGAGCTTTGATATCAATACCGTCTTCTTTTAAAATTGCTCCTTTAGAATCTGAAATGGCGATGATTTTGTGTCCGTGTTCGGTCAATATTTCGGCAGCATTTCCACCAACATTTCCGAAACCTTGCACCACGATGTTACATGATTCAGGTAAACCCAATTTTTGACGGATTACATCAAACACATAGAATCCACCGAGACCAGTTGCTGGCCCTCGCCCTTCTGAACCACCAACGGCGATTGGCTTGCCGGTGATAACTGCATTTGTTTTGTCGCCAGTAATCTTTGCGTATTCATCCACCATCCACGACATTATTTCTGGTGTTGTATTTACGTCAGGGGCGGGGACATCAACTTTTGGTCCGATGATTGGCGCCATGAGTTTTATCCATCCACGTGATAATTTTTCTAATTCTCCTTTTGATAAAAGTTTTGGATTGACAGTGATTCCACCTTTCCCACCACCCATCGGAATATTTGCGACGGCACATTTGAGTGCCATCCAGAAGGCGAGGGCTTTCACCTCGTTGATGTCAGTATCTTGGTGATAGCGGATTCCACCTTTGTATGGACCACGGGCATTATTGTATTGAACACGGTAACCTTCAAATAATTCTGTCCTACCGTCATCCATAGTGACTGGGATTGAGATTCGGACTTCTCTGTTTGGTTGGCTCAATATTTTTAAGAATTTTTCATCGAACTTTTTAACTTTTGTGGCTCTTTCGAGCTGTGACATTGCATTTTGAAATGGATTATTCATTATTATCTTTTTTATTATTTATATTTTTTCATTATACTCTTTTTATTTATTTCTACGCAATTTGGTGAATTTTGCTTATTTTAAAGGGTATTTTGAGGTAGGGTAAGTACTTGACAAAATGTATACGTGTATGCTATAATGTACCCATGTTAAAGATTATAACAAAAAACTTAATAATTCTTGGATCAATCATTTTCGTTTTTGCATTCATCAATACACCTTCTGCTCAAGCGTGTTTTGGCTATAATTGTCAGAATGATTATTATGGCGTGTATGAATACAATCAAAATTATGATCAAAATTACGATCAAAACTATTATCAATCATCATACAATCAAAATCCTAACCAATATTATTCAAATCAAGGATACTATCAGTATGGATATTATCAGCAACCAGTTGCACAACCTCGTTATGTAGTTACTCAACCTCAGCAACCAATTATTTTGTATGCTACTGTGCCTTCAACCACAACAACTTCAACTTCGACAGCACAAACACAAAAACCGGTTGTAAATAATTATTACTATTATCAGACAGAACCTACTACGAAAGTTGCGACGACTACTGTAACTAATCCAATTCCTGTTCCAAAGACAACAACTAATACCACAAATACTACAACCAATTATACAAATGGCGTAGTTGATACAGGAGTAAATCCTTACAATTATAACAATGGTTTAGGTGCTTCTGCATACAGTGGATATAGTCAATCAAATGGTAATAGAATTGCAGCTCTATCATTCCGAGGCACAGGCGGTTTCCTCCCAAGTTCAATTTGGCAGTGGTTAATAGTAGTTGTCTTAATACTGATTATTATTATTATTTCTAGAATGTTCATACACAAACAAACAGTAACTCAAGAAATTCATACAACCTCTACTCCAGCACATTAATTCACAAAATAAAATGCCCCCATCTAGGGGGTATTTTATTTTGCATTTTCTTCTATTTTTTGATACTATGTCTTAGTTATTCCGTGGCTTGTCTGTGGAGTAAGTCCAGTAAAAATTTAATAAACATTCCGTGGTAGCTTGCGGTGGAGTGAGTGTTGGGTAAAGGGACCCGACACGCAAGACTTTGAACGTTTTGTAACCAAAATGTGAAAAGTGTACAGCTCCTGTAAGGAGATCGCCTGTTCAGGTGATCGCTCATAACTTTAGCAACATCATAGAATAGTTTTGAAAATTAAATAGTTATTATATTCCGTGGTAGCTCAGCGGTAGAGCGATCGCCTGTTAAGCGATTGGTCGTAGGTTCGATCCCTACCCACGGAGCAAGGCAGGACAGACGTCCTCAAAAACCTCATTTCGACTTGAAGTATCTTGTATATTTTCAGGTTCGAACTGAGTGTTTTTTGTTTTTGCAGTAAGTAGTCCATTTATTATAGTCTCATACATTTTTGTGTTGTAAACACTCATCTTTTTGTCCTTTAGTGTTAGGTTCGATCCAATTTCATAGATTGCTTCCTTTTTCTCTTCAGGACTCCCATTTTTAAAAATTTCATCTACTCCTTCTGCTAAATTAAATGCTCTACGGGCTTTTTGTATTCTATTTGGATCAATACGCCCTAGATGCACTAATTGTTCCTTTAAGGCCTCAATTTCTGCTTTTAGAGGCTCTTTTACTTGGATGAAGTCACCATCACTTAGAAGTCCTCTCGCTTTCATTAAAACTATTTCTGTATACTCACCCTCCTTTTTCAAAAGTGTTTTTTGTATGGATTCTCTTTTTTCAGAATCGTTTTCAATATCATTTTCTTTTAAAATATCTAGATTCGTTATACACCATTCAGAAAGTGATTTAGATATTTTAAGTTTATCTTTAAAATAACTTGAAAGATAATTATCTATTGAATTTTCATCAATACTTTTTTCTGTGCAGTCCTTGTTTTTCTTTTTTGTGCAATGATAATATGTATAAGATAGATAGGTGGGGTTTTCCATTTTATCTATAAGAACACTGCATCTAGGGCAATCTTTTTTATTAGGATATGAAAACTTATATTTACAGGCAGAACATATCAATTGATATTTGTGCTCAGCGGTTACTGATCCTCCGCAACCACCACATTTTGTAATACCAGTATAAGCAAATGTCGATATGTTTATTGATGGACGAGGTCTTCCTTTACTACCAAGAATTTTTTGTATTTGCCAGTATTGTTCTTCAGATATCATCCTTGGGAGTAATCTATTAAGTTCGTATCTATTATCATCCTTCGTAGTAAAGAATCCAGCATAAACTGTATTTTTTAGTATTGTATCTCCGACGTATGACATTGATAACTTTTTTCCTCCTTGGTGTTTTCTTAGTAATGTTCTTAGTCCCATGTCTTCATTTGCAATTTTAGTAAGTTGACGTATTGAGTATCGTCCAGTTAAAAATATATTTAAAAGCTGTTTAATTATAGGGAATCTTTCTTTATCAACTATCCAAACTCTATTACCTGGCTCTGAAGTTAAATCATTAATGAAGCCCATTGAAGCTACTCCGTTAGGCCATCCATTTTGCTCTCTTGATCTTATACCTCTCTTTGTATCAACACTAAGATCTCGAACGTATTGAGTTGCCATACCAAGTTCAACTGACATCATAATTACATTATCTTCAGGATAATAACTCCTGTCGTATGTTTGGATATGTTTAATGATTTCTTTTTGTAGAAGCCAACTAATAATTCCTCCATCAATTGGATTCCTTGATAGTCTATTAAGTTTCCAAACTATTACTCCATCTGCTTCACCTTTTTTGATCCGATCAATCATTGAATTAAAAACTGGTCTTCCTGGTTCTTTTGCTGAACACGATTCATATAGGACTTCAACAATTTCTAACCCTAGATCTTCTGCTAATTTTTTAAGTTCACGAATTTGATCAGGGATTGATTGAACCTGTCGATCTTCTGAATCGCTTGATTTTCGGCAATAAATGAAGTATTTAATTTTTTCTTTTAATTTTTTCATATTTTTCTCTAACAACTACAATACCAATTTGATTTAATAAGTCTAGTAATTTTATATTTCCCTTATATTATTTGATTGTTTAAAACTTGTATGCATATTCAACAACCAGCTATTTAGACGTGTCCATACATCAAATGTTTCCTTAAATTCCCATCTACACTTGGTACCATCTGCATCTGGTTCAGTCCAATAGCTTATAAATTTATCTATTTCTATCTCCAAAAGTTCTTCTTCCTTGTGAGTTTCTGAATGTAATATCTTTATAACATTAGAGATTAGTTCTGCATCTCGATTAAAAAATAGGTCATAGTTTATTATTGGGTAGTTGTTCTTAGAAATATAGAATCTGCGTGTGTTTTTCCTATTACTATATGATTTTTGTTCTGTATGGTTATTATTAGTGGTTATTTCTTGACCTACCCACAAATCATTTAATGACCTATATGGGTCACCTATTGACCTATTCTTTTTTATAGGAGTACTATTGTTAACAATGATATGATATAAATTTGATAAGTTTCTACCATCTTCCGTTTTTCGAATTGTTTTTTTAATGAGGCCAACTTTTTCAAGTTCTTTTATTCTATTTTTAATCGTACCTTTACTATATTTACATAACTTCGATAATCTCTCTATACTTGGGAAGCATGCACCTGTTTGCCTGTCAGCATGACTACAAAGCCAAAGAAAAACACTTTGGGAGATTGCATCAACTTCCATCAATAGATACTTGCTTGGTATCTGAATAAATGTACCTGGTTTGTATAATGTTTTTGACATACTAAAATTGTTTAATATGATTATTCATAATTGTATCTATATTTTTATTTTCATGCGCCCTAACTAATATAGTATTCGCAAGTTTAGATAAACGTAATAAAGATACGCCGAATTCATTTGCTTCAGCTTCTGATAGTGAAATTTTGTAATCACGAAGAATGATATCTTGTAATTCTTGTATTGTTTTTTGTTTTAAACAAATAGTTGTTGTCATACCAGAATCTCGCAACTGGCATGATGTAAACGGTAAAAGGCTACCATTACACCCCACAGTGTGAGATGAAATGGTAGCCTCTCAATTGACCCTACCTAGTGAGGTGCCCAGCCTCATTTTTGATACCTTTATCTTACTAAGATATCTCTTGATTTTACTCAAGAAGGTTATGTCAATAATTATACATCAGATAGTTTTTGATGCAAGCACGAAGGACTGCATATTAAAATGATGTAATCTTTGAGTTATTTATCATATGTTTTATAATTATAATATGAATTTTCGCCTATCAGATAAACAATGGGGTATTATTGAACCCGCAGTTACTCGCAATAGACTAGAAACACGCGGGCGAAAGAGGCTATCTAACCGCAAGATTCTTGAGAGTATTTTTACTGTTATTCAGAGTGGTATTTCATGGAGACGTTTACCAAAAGGTGAAGGCCATCCTTCTTTTCAATCTTGTCATCGAAGATTCTTGGAATGGTCTGATAATGGTATTTTAGATAATGTTATAGAGATATTAGCAAAAGATATGGAGAAAAGGGCAGGGGTTCTCCTTAGAAACTGTTTTTACGATGAATTATACGTTGCAATTAAAAGTCATTCCTCCCTAGTAATTATTAATGATTTAGAATATAACTACATCAAAACTAATTTTACTTGGGATAAACGCACTCAACATTTTTTTGAATCAGCTTGGACCTGGAAGTTTTTATTGTTAACACATTCAGAGTGGATACTTGAACGGCTTCCTAATGATTTAATCTATCGCTCAAACTGTTCTGAATTTCAGCCTATTCTATAAGTATTTATTTTGAGACAAAAATTGAATTCTTGTATTTTTTCAAGTTTCAGTCTATTTAATTAGATATTCCATATCTTATTTTTAAACATTGTTTGTATAGATAGTCATTATATTCTTCCTTACCACTGATAGAGGATTGTTTATTTTCAATTGTTTTATCATATGCATATTTAGCACAATCTTTTATCTCATCTTGATTATTAAAGATATTATTTACCGAAATAATCATTAAGATATTTACAATTATAGATATAATCAACAATGAAGTTACAATAGTTTTTCTTTTATTTTTTATATAAGCAAGTATTTTCATAACTATAATGGCAATGAAATTCTACCAACACTAGGGATTGTCCTTACTTTATTATTAGGTCTATCATTCATAAAATATAATGCTTGTTTTTCTGGAGAAAATATGAGAGTAGAAGCAGTACACCCCTTTTTAAGAATTAATTCTCTTGTTTCTGAGTTTGCATCTATACACTTACCATGTATAAGGAATTGATATTGTGTTAAATTTAATGACTCTAAAACTTTATTGTATGATATTTTTTTAGTACGAACTGCATCTGTATCATTTGTTTCTAGTTTCCACTTAAATAACCCCGGCCTTACTTCTATTACCAAATAATTAGCATCATCTAGTAAATTACATCTCATTGCATCATAGAGATTCACTTTTGTTTCTTCTATATCTTTTCTATCCTCTGATAATGTTTCCATTATCATTTCCGTATTAATACTCTTTGCTGTTTTACAAAGGGACCTATAATCACTTAAGTATGGGGAGCTTTTTGTAAACTTTTTGAGCACCGTTATATATTCAGGCTCTTCAATTTTGATTTCTGGTTCTTTAACAATTTCAGAGATATCGGTAGTGATTTCAGGAATCTTTGATGTATCTGAAGGCAACATTGGTGGCTCTATAATTTCAGTTACAGTATTTATTTTATTCGTATCTGTATTTTTATATACCGTTTTTGGAATAGACGGTTCAATTTTTACATCCTGCTTCTTCTCTTCTATTTTACTGGAAACTTCGTCCTTAATCGGCTCTGGGGTAATTTGTTCAACTTTTTTCTCCTTATTATATAAACCAATAGTAGCTATTGTACTTCCGGTTATTGTTAGAACACCTAGCACAATAATTGCTATCAAGGGAATAAATCCTTTTTGATATTTTTTCATATTTTCGCGTGGGTTTTAGTTGATAAATAGGGTCCCAATAGCACAAACGGCTACACAAGACCAGACAGCAATCCCTTTCGGAATTACCCCATATCCTTTCGAATATGGACCCACGCGAGTAAGTGCTGGCTTATGTAGCCATTTCTACTCGCGTGGGATATTTTAACCATGCCAGATTGTGTCTGGTTTAGGCTTTGTTTACCATAATTTATGGTAAATTCATTTTACCATTTTTGAGTTTATTTATCTAATTTATCAGCCTTAGTTTTTCTATTTGTTTTTTCTCTATCAATCACAAAATCATAGGTTTTCTTGAATTCATATATGTTTAGAGTTTTTTCTATATCTGGGTTTTCTCCAATTTGCCTTTCAATCATCCACTTTGATTCTGGATATTTTTCGAAATAATCTTTAAGCTTAAAACTTTCTATATGAGTTATTTTCAAATAATAATTAGAACTGCTATCCTGATCATGATTTTCAACCTTAACGATATCTCTTTTCTTAAGAAATTTATATCTACTATCACACTCATAGAGAGCGTAAAGCATTTCATTGCCATGTTTCAGCATACTGAAATCTTGGGCACTGAAAGTCACTCCTTTATCTTCATGTATTGTGCCAATAGTGGTTGAAGTAAAAGATTTCGGAAATTTTTTCACCTTCTTGTAACCCTCTAATGATTTTTGATTACTTCCTATTTCGAGATATTCATAAACTCCCGCAATAGGACCAGTTTTAGAATCAAAATCTGTAAATATATGGGGGAATTTATTCCATCCATCACCCTTTTCATCTATGATGAGCATTTCATCATAACGAATTAATCCGTTTCTGAAGAAGGTAGCTTGATTTCTTCGAGGAAGGTGTTCCCAGAAATCCTCAACTTTTTCTCTGTTCTCTCGTTGTTTCTCTTTCTCTTCTTGGGAGTCACTGTTTCGATAAATAAGGTCAGAAACTTCTGTGTAATCATATTCCTTCTTTTCAGTATCAATATATGCAAAGCATTTTCTTAGGTTTACTATAAGTCCCTTTGGGTGATGATCAATCGCTCTATATTCCTGCCAACGAGGATGCTCTTTGAAATCTTGATACTCAGCTTTGTACGGATATTTTGAGTCTTTTGAATCTCGTAAAAGAACTGAGTGATAGAAGTTTGCATCATCTCCCAAAATTTTATAAAGCTTGTTTTTATTTATAACCACTTGTCTTATTTCAGTTGCTCTTGAACGTCTCTTGCTTACTAATGAGATACCAAAAAATGTAAAGAGTACACGGTCATTCTTTGGTAAATGGAGCATGTCTTCAAGTTCTGCCTTACCCCATAAATAAAACTCCATTACTCCTTTTTTACGTAGTTCTTCTCTAAATAGATCGTAAGATGATTTAGAAAAATTAGCTGAGGCCATAAGTATGTACCCATATGGTGGATTTTTAGGATCAACATCATTAAGAATTTCTTTTACACGTTTAGGCCCAATCTCTTTTTCCCTTTTTGCTTGAATCATCCAAAGATTACCTTCCATCGGATGAGGGTTCTCAGCGTATTCTTCATCGTCTTCTTTTGCTTGAGATGTAGATTCTATTTTTTCGTAGGCTCGAACGTCAAACCCACCGTCAGTTCCGCTTCGCCCTGTAGCTTCGATTACTCTCCAATCCTTATAATCATAAATAAGTTCTCGAACTAAGTCTTCGAACCTATGTGGATCTAAGTCTTCAAAATGAATGGGGCCATATGTTCTTGTTACATTTGATTTCTTTGGCATATATTATTTAGAGTGTCTTATTTCTATTTGAACAACTTTCGTATTGCGCTACGGGTTTCCGATTGTGGCACAAGCTGGAAATCATACTGCGAGAATTTCTTGATAGTTCCATTATTGTTCTTTGAAGTTTCTGTCATTTTTTGGAATACAAGTTCTTTGTATTTTGTATCAAGATTTTCAGCTAATTGATCACCTTTACTTTCAATTATATAAATAAGCTCAAGTTTACCTTCCTCATTCTGTTTCGCAATTACAAAGTCTGGATATATTCTGTTTTTTCTCCATGCTTGAATTTTATATGCAGATGGCTCAACTTTATTTCGCATCCACCATAGAACTTTATCTTGCTGCTTAAGCTCTTCGACAATGTCTTTTTCAAGATTATTCATTGTTACAAAATCGACAGCTAAGTGAAGAGATTTCTTGTCTGATTTAACAGGAATTATTTTTTTCTCATCATCTTCATTGAATTTTGCAGGTGCGTAATACTTTTCTGGTATTTTATAACCTCCTTCCTTTGTAATAGCAAGGAATACTGTTCCATCTTCAACTAAACTGTTAAAAACTATCTCTTCATTTTTATGACATTCAGTTTTTACGAAGGAAGATAACTCATGTGCTATGTATCCAAAATCACTTTCTATAATTTTTCTAGAAATTTTCTTTTCGAGTTGTTTTATAACTTTTCCAATAAATGAATACGATGTAAATGGATTACCAATGTATTCAGATACAATTTGAGAAATAATATATTCATCACCGCCTTCAATGTTTTCTTTTTCGTATTCTATACCTTCACCCTTGTAAGTACCACCAAGAAAGTACTGCAGATCTAAACCTTGTATTTTTTGTTTTCCAACTGTTTCTTGAAGTTTTTCTACTATTAATTTTATATCAATACCATTCCAATTAATTCTTGGCAAAATATCTGAACGATATGACAAAACACGAATATCTTTCCCGTCTTTTATATGCCACAAGGGAAGTGCTAATGATTCAGGATATTTTTCTTTAATATGCTTCTGAATAGGAAAATCACGGTACATCAGGCTTTTTCCACTTGGCCCGGAACTTCCTTTTACCGTATCTATTACATCTTCAAGACCATCAGCTTCTAATGATATCTTTATTCCTCTAAGTAATTCTTCTGCATCTGCATGGTTAAAAAATGTAAAGCATTGATCAAGCTCTGGCACTCCAGTTCTTTTTGTGTACGGTTGCCTTAAGACTCGCCCCACAAGTTGAGTAAGAGCTGTCGTGCTTCGCGAAGTAGGAACAACCCCCAGAACATAAGCAAAAGGACAATCCCAACCTTCCATTAAAGCCTGTTTTGTAATTATATAGCGAATATCACAATCTTTTGACATTAAAATTTCATCTTTCAAATCATCAACGTAAGCAGATTTAATTGCAATTTGAGAAGTAGGAATACCAATTTGAACTAGATAGTCTTTAATATCGTCTGCATGCACATGGATTCCATCTCTCTTGTCTTTTCCTGTACGTTCAGCTTGAAGTAAGGCGATTGGTCTAATATAATCACCTTTTTGTTCTTTATGGTTTACTGCAATTAATTCTAATTCATCTCGTTTTTCTTTTACGTCATGAATCATTTCCATCCAGTTATCATTAGATTCAGGACGAACATTAATTGGAAGTTTTATCATTTCGTCACGGTAAAGATCCATCCCTTTGATTTTTATTAACACATTCATATCAGGTTTTGGGGTAGCAGAAAGTCCAATAATACATTTTGGATTTAGGGAATCTAAAACTCTCTTTTGAGATTCCGTATATATTTTATGGAACTCATCAATCACAAATAATGGATTACATACACGTACTATATTACCTAAACTTGTTTTAATTATTTTTGTACCCAAAACATTATCTTCAAAATACTCGAGAGATGAGTACTTATCTAAAAGCTCTTTAGTTTTATCTTGCTCATATTCATATGGAAAAAAATCCATGAATATACCAGAATCTTTGAACACCTTGAGGTTCTCTTTACTTTCTTGGTTGGCTGATTGAATCATCAACATTAAAACTACGAGATTTTCATTCACATCTTGGAATCTCAGTGTGTCAGATTTCTCGATTATTAATGTTTTATTACCACTTATTTGATCCAACATTTGCCGGTAAGGATTTGTTTTATCGTTTAACTTTTGGATAGTTTGCTGATATATAGGCTCTGAATGCACTATCCAAACCACCAACCCTCTTTTCTTCTCTAAAAATTGTTCTTGAAATATCCTAATTGTCTCCACTCCAATAAGTGTTTTTCCACCCCCAGTGGGGACTTGGATGCATAATCGTGGATACAGCACACCTTGAGTTTCTGGAACATCTGAAAAATCTTTATAGCCATTTATAGTTTCATATATTTTCTTTATTGGAGAAACAATCTCTTTTATCATTTCTTCCATTCCAGCAACTTTAAGTTTTTTTGTTCTTTCTTCGTAAGATAAAATCTCCTCTTTCCAATTTATGAAAAATTTTTCAAGTTCATTTACAACTTTTAATTGTGAGCTTTTTAAGATCATATATTATCCTCTTCTAAATAAATTAAAAGGTATCTGTACAAACGATATATTATGTTCATCAAGAACCTCTTTATCTAAGAAGCATGCTGGAGCATAGACTATTTTTTTACTATCTTTTCCTTTTACTGTTTCAAGCCAATCGCGAGTAATAGCAAGATTTTTCAATTCATCTATATTATCTTTATATATTAGATAAACACCCGTGTTTTTAGTTTTGGAAATAATTTCCCACGTATTGTTTGGTTTTTTTACTTCATCAATAGGATTTCCTGTTGCTAGATAATGAACATATTTAGCAAAGTTGTCCCATGTAGGCAATTTTTTCCCCTCAAGTATGTTTTTGCCGTCTATAGATGGACCAAGTTTGTAATATGTAAATCCAGTATCAATTTCATCTAATTTGATAACTTTCTTTACTCGATCACGAGTGATTTCGTGAACCCACCTGTATCCAGCCTCGTAAGCAGGATTTGACCCTCCATTTCCAGACTTTTGTTTTATCTCTTCCTGTATTTGAATAAGTATAAATTTTCTATTACCTCCATCGTAATTATTAAGCTCAAGTAATGATTGCGCTGTTGTCCCAGACCCAGAGAATGAATCCAAAACTATAGAATTTTTATCTGTATTTGCCAAAATACATCTTTTTATAAGCTCAACAGGTTTTGGGTAATCGAATAAATCCTTCCCATCAAACAACTCTTTGATTGCTGTTCTACCGTTTTGATAGTTCATCATTTTTTCAGCCCAAATAGTTTTTATTTTTGTTTGTCTTTCTTCACCATCTTCATTTTCGATATAGTCTTTACGTGAGATATCCCAAAAGTCATTCTCGTCCCTTCGGTTAACTTTTTTACCGACGAGTAATTCTATTTCATTCTTTAATTTATTTTTAGACCAAGTCCACCGACCCTCTTCTCCGGTTGGACGTTTTGGAATACATTCTATTTTATACTTATTGCTTTTTTCAAGAGAAACTTTCCCGTCATCAGGATTAACATAAATAGGATAAAACATATTGGGTCTATCTTCTCTCCGCCAAGCGCCTCCTCTTTGTCTTAACCCAAGTAATCTATATCTGCCTTTGTCGTCTTCAAGATTATAATCTTCATAATCTTCTTCATCTTTTTCTAGCCCGTTTATAGAAAGCTTATCTTTATCTTTTGCATACACCAAAATATATTCATGTGTATTTGCAAAATGTATGCTTGATTGGGAACCTCGAGGATTTGTTTGAACAATGATTTGCTCTACAAAATTTCCGTTAAAAACTTCATCACACAGTGACTGTAATCTATGAACTTCATTTATATCTATGCTGATAAAAATTGCACCATCTTCAGAAAGTAATTCTCTTAACAGTTTAAGACGAGGCGTCATCATACACAACCATTTATCATGCCTAGTAAGGTCTTCACCTTCTTTACCAACTGTTTGTCCAATCCAGTCTTTAATAAGGGGATTGTTTACATTATCATTATATACCCACCCTTCATTACCTGTATTGTAAGGCGGATCTATATATATGCATTTTATTTTTCCCTGATACTTAGGTAGGAGTGCTTTGAGCGCCAATAGATTGTCGCCTTCAATGATTAAATTTTCATTTTCGTTTATGCCTGAAAGAGAAGATTTTTTTTCTTTATCAAGAGTATGATACGGGACAGAAAGATGATGATTCCATACTGCAGATTTTCCTTTGAAATTTAATGATGACATATTTTTATGGTTATAATTTTTATTTAATTATTTTAACATTTTTCTAATTATTTAGATAGAAATGGGTCCTTATTCGCAAATTAGTCTGAATTACTGGCCTTTGTATAGCAATGTTTATTATATGATGCACGTTCTAACTTCGTTCAACATGTGGAGCAGAGTAGGACAAGAAGGGGCAAAATCCCACTTCTGTCTTTTGTTTGTAAAGACTTTTTCAGGTTCGAGAGTTGTATTTAGCTCGGGCATCCACTTTGCTAGAAAAGCAAAGGATTTTGTGTATTCTAGCTTTATTT
>Ga0066603_10001091_pt1 | contig 18452 bp, 12 predicted proteins | sample Higcelweek8metaG_FD_59482 | JGI IMG/M metagenome (GOLD analysis project Ga0066603, IMG submission 59482) | Freshwater pond sediment microbial communities from the University of Edinburgh, under environmental carbon perturbations - High... | ecosystem: Environmental > Aquatic > Freshwater > Pond...
ACCCTCACAACCCCTGTTATATAATGGTGTACAAGAGGAAAAGATGCTGAGTTCCTATCTCGAATATAGAAAGTTCTCAGAATCTGGAACTGATCTCCAACCATCAGGTCAGACTCATCCTCCATTGCCAGATAGACGCCATTGCCCTGCTCAATCTCTTTCTGATGTTTTGGCATACATGAGATTATTTTTCCAACAGGAGCCACTGCGCTCTCTTTTATATAACCTACGCTCTCCATAAGTGGATAGAAATAGTAGTATGGGGGGTTGACCTCCACTCTCTGGAGAGGTTCCACAGGAGGCAATTGAACAGATTGGTTGACAGGAGGAAAATTTTTCTGTTGATCAAGATATATGGTCTCCCCAGGATAGATCCAGTGGGGATTGCGAATGTGGGGATTATTGCCCCACAGTGCAGGCCATCTTTCCGGTGATTTCAGAGCTTTACCTGAAATATCCCATAGTGTGTCATGTTTCTTGACATTATAGACCCCTCTGTATTCTGGAGACACATCCTGTTTTCCAGTGGCAACGCCGCTTTGATCTGTCAGCTCTTTTTTTTCAGTAGAGGTCTGACTCTGTTGAGCAGAAGATGAGTTGGGGCAGAAAAAGAACTCAACAGTTATAAAAACAGAGATAAATAAGAGAGAGTATATTATCTGAAAAAATCCTCGTTTGTTTTTGATGAGATACTGGTTTTTAATAAACATGATCTGCTCCTTATTTGTTATCATTTCACATAGGTCTCAATATTATATCTATACTTGCTTATGGTCAGGATATTGCCATTTTACTTATGGTCAGGATATTGCCAGATTTGTGAATGAATATACCACGCTCTTCAGCATGCAGGCAAAACTAAATAGTAAATAATCCATGCAAAGCTTCACCTTATCTACCGTCACCTGCCTCTTTTATGGAATCCCCTCTCTTGGGAACATGCCTGCCTCTCTTACCGCTATTGACATGTTCTGGGCTCAGATCTATTTCGATAAACTTCTTTTCGTCAAAAGGAATTTTAAAAACTCTGTTAAGGTTGTAATCGCCAACCCAGAAATGTTTTTCAGCAAGAGCAACAGATGTTGGTCTTGTGATAGCTTCCGGCAGTTTTGCCTCATGGGTGATTTTCCCGGTTTTGACATCAATCCTGAGTAATCTTGGCGTATAACATCTTTTCTCACTTGTGCGACAGTCATCAATGCCAATTACCCATATATATCCGTTACAGTCCCAGGTAAGTCCTGTGGGGCGGTGAATAGGTGAGTAATAGATGTTCTCAATGGCCTGCATATCAGGGTTGAACTGCACGATCTTGAAGCTGTATTTTGAGACTATCCAGAGCGATTTTCCATCAAAGGCAATGCCGTTTGGAGCTGGAATGGGAGACTTGAACTCAGATATAAATTCAAGGTTTGGTTTCATTTTGATAATCATGTCATTCTTTCCATCTGCTATCCATAAGAACCCCTCGCCACAGCACTCCCCTTCCCATGCCATTCCGCAGATATCCATATCCATCCTCTGAGGGCCAGGAAATCTTCCTGAACTGTAAGAGCCGCCATTGAGACCAGTGTCTTTTTTAGAGAAGCTATAGAAATCTTCAGTGACAATATTACGGGCTAATATGATCTGGTTTGTTGTTCCCATGATCAAATTCTTACCATCCCATGCAAGCCCTGTGGGACCTACCTGTGATTCGTGTTCAGATGAGGAGAAGAGATCTGTTTTGAACTGCTGCGGTGCACATCCTGCAAGAAAAATAAACAGTAATACAAGGATAAAGCCAGTTATTTTTAGCTCTTGACACTTCATTATTCGTCTCCTAAGTCTTAATTGAACTGTCATACCCCAGCGTGGGGCACACCAGACATGAAAATCACAATATCTATTTTCACGGTAAATTAATTATTTTCAATGTAAATATCACTCAATATTCTTTTTAGACTCTTTTTTCAAGAAACTTGTGATCTATATATGATAAAAAAATGCTTTTAAATGGCTTGAGATAAGATTCTACTGGCTTTTGTTGTAAAATGATGTGCAGTGGCTTTTTATCTGTTCATGCCATATTCATTCATCCATTTCATAAGATCATCACGGGTGATGATGGAAGATACTTTTTTAACATGTTTTTGAATATTTTCAACTCCACCCTCCTGCCGATCCACAAGTGTGACCACCTGTATCACATCAAGACCCTGTGACCTTGCCCTTTCAACCGCCTTTATGGTAGATCCCCCTGTAGTGACTACATCTTCAAGAATCACAACCTTTTCACCTGGTGACATATTCCCTTCAACCCACTTTATAACACCATGATCCTTCTGCTCTTTTCTTATGGAAAAGGCTTTTACTGGCCTCTTCTCAAGATATGAGGCAAATGCGGTTGCAACAGCAATCGGGTCAGCACCAAATGTCAACCCACCCACACCAGTACAATCTGAATTGCGGATCGCATCAAACATGAGGTGGCCTACAAGAAAAATTCCTTCTGGATCAAGGGTGACAGGTTTGCAGTTGACATAAAACTGACTCATGGCTCCTGATGCAAGTTTAAAAGTTGCCTCTCTGCTGTATTTGAACGATTTGGTGCAGAGAAGTTCTGTTAATCTTTTTTTCATTTGATTTTATCCTTTTAATTTAGGTATAACGGCGATGCTTTATTAGAGCCGTTTTATATGAACGTGTGGGCAGATGCAGATAAGCCATCTTTCGTTGTGGCCGGAAGACAATACCCCGCTACTGCCTGTTGGTTTTTATATGAAAGTCTTTTCAAATAGCTGTAATCATGGGGACTTTCATTCTTGGTTGTGGCAGACCGATCTGCCATGTAGGGTATATAAAAGCCTTCACTGAAGGAAGAAGCCGTTGTGCGGATTCAGTGAAGGCCTGTATGCAAGGAAAACTGTTTTGCAGCACTCCTTGACAACTGTGTGTGTATATCAGTAAATTCCATTTGAGTCAAACCATCATAATTGACTATGAAATACCATGATTGACCATGGGGATCCTAAATTATCATTGCCGATTAAGTCTGGTTACCATTAATCATGGACGATCTTTGGGATTGACAATTAAAATCCTGTTGAATCGCGTAAATGCTTTAAAAAAGGAGTTAAAAATGAAAAAAGAGGCACGACAGCTATTCAGATACTGGATGCCCGTCATATTTGCAGTGTTGATTCTGATTGTAGTGGATGGATTTGACCACTCCTCTTTGGCAGTAACTGAAAAGACCTATGAGTCTCTCAAGCTCTTTTCTGATGTTCTGCAAGAGATTGAAGATAATTATGTTGACAAGGTTGACAGTGAAGTCCTTATCCAGAATGCGATAAAGGGGATGGTAAACAATCTGGATCCCCACTCAAGTTTTATGCCCCCAGAGGCATTTGGTGAGCTTCAAGATGAGACTAAAGGAGAGTTCGGTGGTGTTGGTATTGTTGTTGCCCTTAAAAATGGGGTGCTGACAGTGGTCTCTCCAATTGAGGGTACTCCTGCCTACAAAGCTGGCATCAAGGCCGGGGATATAATAGTTAAGATTGACGGAGAGTCAACAGGTGATCTTGAGTTGTGGGAAAGCGTCAAGAAAATGAGGGGAGAGCTTGGAGAGGCAGTTGCCATAACCATTATCAGAGAGGGGGTGGTCGAACCCATTGAATATAAGTTGGTTCGGGATATCATTCCCATGACAAGTGTCAGAAGTGCCACTCTTGCTCCTGGGTATGGCTATTTGTGGGTTACTAACTTCAGAGACAGAACGGCAGATGAGATAAAAGAGGCACTCACTAAATTGGAATCTGGTAGTGTGCCATTAAAGGGGCTTGTTTTTGACTTGAGAAATAATCCTGGTGGTCTTCTGAGCCAGGCTGCTGAGGTCTCAGATATCTTTCTGGAGAAGGGGACGATTGTCTCAATAAAGGGGCGCTTTGAACAGCAGAGAGAAGTTTTTGAAGCACACTCCTCTTCGGATGACAGAAGATATCCTATTACTGTTCTTATAAATGGTGGTACTGCCAGTGCATCTGAGATCGTTGCCGGTGCTCTTCAGGATCACAAGCGTGCCCTGATCCTGGGAACTACATCATTTGGCAAGGGATCTGTTCAGAGCGTGAAACCTCTCAGAGATGGTTTTGGTTTGAAATATACGATTGCCCGCTATTATACCCCTAATGGAAGATCTATTCAGGCAGAGGGGATCAAGCCCGACATTGAGGTTGCCTACAGTTTGCAAAAAGAGGAGGAGCCGATAGAAAAAGAGCCATCTTCTATGGAGAGGATGCTCAGGGAGAAGGATCTGAAAAATCATCTTGAGCCTGGAAAAGAGCGCAATCCTGATGATCCTGTAAAAGGCAATCAAACTGAAAAAGAGAAAAAAAAGAGCAAACCCTTAGAATCTGACCCTGAAGGGGTGGATAAGCAGAAAAAAGAAGATATTAAATCAGGAACATCAGAAGATCTTGTTGATATTGAGAGACTTAAACAGGATCCGCAGGTTCAGAGGGCACTCGATATTTTAGTCGGGTATGGCGTCTTTAGTGGACTCAAGTAAGACTGAACCCCCTCAGGAGCCTGAAAAGAGAGCAAGATCTGAGAAGGGGCTGCTATCTGGAAGATCAGTGGCGATGAGTGAAGAGTCATCGCCCCTTGAAGAGAAGGAGAGGTCATTAAAAGATAAGGCAGGAGAAAAATACAATCTTCTCCATGAGCTTATGAAAGGGGTGGTTGGAATCTGTGTGCTGCTCTCTATTCTTGCAACTCTTGCAATGTTTGCCGATCTCTACTTCAACAACTCTTTTTTCTATTTCAAACAGACACTCTTCGGCCATATATATCAGACAGGGGAGGGGGGGCAACAGACCGTTTCTACTGGAAAATCAGAAAGATCAGATATCCCTCTGTTTGAAGTATTTGATGATCAGCCAGATCCAAAGCCAGAAGAGCCAACTGTTCCAGCAGCTGATCATGAAAAGGGTGGTTCGGAGAAAGATAGAGATGATAAGGCTCTGATTGAGAGTCAGAGGGGGCCCATTGATAGCCACAAAGAGTCAAAGAGTGGTAATAGAGGTGTAGATAGCTCTCAGCCTGATTCCCATTCGGATTCTATCCCGGAGGTTATCTTACCTCCTCCTCGTACCGATGGGGGAAAAAAGAGCAGAGTCCCGTTGATTGCCATTATCATTGATGATATCGGTTTTGACCCCAAAATGGCAGATGCCATCAGCCGTATAGACAGAAACCTCACCATATCCATTCTTCCCGGCTCTCCATATGGACGGAAGATAGCTCGTTCACTTCACTCAAAAGGAACTCATATCATACTGCATCTTCCAATGGAGCCGTTGCAGTACCCTTCCGTTGACCCCGGTTACGGTGCTATCCTCTCCAGCATGGCACCTGACAAGGTACTCAATATGCTGAACCGAAACCTTGACGCTATCCCATATATTGAGGGAGTTAACAATCATATGGGATCAAGAGTTACAGCTCTTTCTCCCCAGATGATTCAGATATTTCAGGTGCTTAAAAAAGAGCAGCTCTTCTTTGTTGACAGCCTGACATCAAAACGCTCTAGAGGCAGGAGTTCTGCAAAAGTTGTTCAGCTTCCCTTTGCAAGCCGGGATATCTTTCTGGATAACGTAAAAGAGATGGGCCATATCAGAAGAGCGCTCAGAGAACTTATCCAGGTTGCGAAGCGCAATGGTAAAGCTATTGCCATTGGCCATCCCTACAGTGAGACTTACGCTGTCCTGAAGGAGGAGATAGCTACCTTAAAAAAAAGTGCCAGAATTGTACCGGTATCACAACTGGTTGCAGTTCCCTGAAGAGCTTTCTACACTGCTCTGGTTGCCCATACAGGTCGCAGGTCAACCATGGAGCAGCCCTTAAAATGCAAAAAAGGTTGTATTAAATACAATTTAGTGCGCTGCCAGCCTCTTTTTTTTTGCTGCAATTGCCAGCCACTCCCCGTCACTTCTCACCTCAAGGAGTGCAAAAGAGTGGTGATCAAGGCATCTAGTTATTGCAGCCTCTCTCTCCTTGATAATACCTGACAGGATTATGGTACCATCTGTTTTAATGCACTCTTGGATATCTGGCATGATCTCTATCAGAACTTCAGCAATGATATTGGCGGCGACTAGATCAAACTCTATTTTATCTCTCTTCTTCTCCTGTTTCCCTACATTTAGAGCCAGCTCATCTGTAAGGTTATCAGGAGAGGGGGAGGCCCCACCTATTGCAAGGTAACTCTCCAGGGTCTTTGTCTCAACGTTGAACAGATTGGATGGAACAGCGTTTTTTATAAGGTTTTCAGTTGCCACCTGTACAGCCACCTCATCAGTATCTAGCCCGACAAGAAGAGATGCCCCGAACTTTGCCGCTGTGATCATAAGTATCCCTGACCCTGTTCCCACATCAAGGAAGCTGTTGCCATTTTCAAGATATTTTTCAATCAGTGCAATGCACATGGATGTAGTTGGATGGGTGCCAGTGCCAAAGGCCATACCAGGGTCTATTTCAATAACAATGTCATCTGGTTCAGGCTTGAACTCCCGCCATGCAGGCTTAATGACCACTCTCTCTGTAATTCTTGACACATGGAAGAATCTTTTCCATGACTCTGCCCACTCTTCCTGATCCACAATTTCAGTTTTAATGACAACTCTGATATCCAGATCTGCAAGAGCCTCCGCTCTCTTCCTGATTGTTTCAAGAATATCGATAGAGGTCTCTGTATCTGGAATATAGCCGGAGACCCAGTTCTCATCAGGTATGGGAAGAGCGTCACTTCCAAATCCTTCTGGAGGAGCGTCAAGAGGTACCTGACAGACCACCCCTTTAAGGCCCAGAGTGAAGAAAATATCAGAGACCATCTCCTCTCCAAGGCAGATATCTTCAGATTCAAAGAGCGCCTTTATCTGTATCCATTTCATATTACACTTTTTTGTATCCATCTATCTACTGAAATTGTATGAGTATTGCATGAATGCCTATACATTGGTTAGTCTCACTATTCTTTTACAGGTACAACATATAATAATTATTCTTTGCTTCGACTACCGTTAATGATTTAGCCTGTTAGTGGGAATATTGCAAGATTAGCAGTTGAAGCTTTTCGTCTCTGTAGATTCTACAGAGATACTTTAGTCTAACGTATAAAGCCTTCCCTTCTGGGCCAGGATATTTACATGTTCATATGTTTTAGAAATAAAGAATACAGCACACAGATACATCTCAGGTCTCAGTGCAATGGAATAACGTGGCTCAGATTGTGTAATGACATAGACAGCACTGATATATATCAAAGTAATATAGAGAAAAATTGGTATAGTAGGTGTTGAAGCAGTCTTTTTGAGTATAAAGTATAATCCAAGAGTTGCAAATCCGAGTAGGCAGTAATGTAATGATTTCATGATTGAGTATGTTGCCAATGCCATGTTGGATTGATCATAAAGAGAGCTTATTAGAGGGTATATAAAAATATCACCGTAGCCGACTATTATATTCCAGCCCCATAATAATATCGGTTTATCAAATAGATACCATTTTGCATAGTGGCCTGGGTTCTCTAGAATCCTTGCAGACAATAAGCGTACAAAAGCTGTTAATGAACCTTTTATAGTCTCATTATCTTTGGTCGCAGGATTGCGTGGGTCACGAGGGTTGGCACGCCAGATATCAAAAAAGTTGCTGTGAGACCCAATTACAAGGTTGGTTAATAAACGATCTGAGCTGGATGACTGGCTTGGCGGCACACTGATAATATTTCTTGCAGACCATGCTACAACGACTACAAAAAAAGGTATTAAGCAGAATATCAGCATCTGCTTAATTGAAGTTGAGAGCATATTTTTTTGGGTTGAGGAGATATGCCCAGCGGCTAGAACTAATAGTATGGGGGTGAATAACATTACCGGATTGACTAAATAGGATAAACCGAACAGTAAGCCAGAAACAGATAAAAGCCACTTTTTTATATTAAAAAATGAGCTGGAAAAGCTATAAATTGCAGCTAAAAACAAAAATGAAAATAGTGTTTCAGTCAATAGATAGCTACCGATACTAATCAAGTGAGGACTTAACGATACAAAAATAGCTGGAATCATCGACCAGTTTTGCTTTAGAAAGAATCTGCCAAGAAGAAGTGTCAGGACTGCAGTTAATGCCCCTAAAACTGCTTGAGAATACATGATCAAAATATATGCATTTATGCCTGTTTTATCTTCAATTATAATTGATGCAGCTATGAATGCAGGATAACCTGGCGCCCAAAAAGAGTCTGGTTCAGGTGATACATTTCCTTTGTCTTTGGAAAAGGTGTAATATTTTACAAGATTGTTTGCATATTGAACATAGTGTATAGAGTCATTACGAACAGGCCTGTCAATAACCATTTGTTGGAAATATGAGATTCGGATATATAATGACAATGCTGTTATAAAAATAATAGTGAGGTATGAACTGTTGTTTTTATAGTTCATCTATTAAACCTAGCTAACTCAATATCTGAGAAATAAATGGAGGTATTTATAAGTGGATTGGACATATAAATGAAACTGAATTGTATTGTAGTTTGTATCAAGGATATGCACCTTGTTCTTTTTCTAGGATGGCTATAATGGACGCCCCAAAAGGAAGAGCAATAAAATTTAGCATATATTTTTCAATACTAAAGATACCATAAAGAATGGTATTGATCAATGAAGATGGTATATTGTTCCCAATTAATTCAGGTTTTGATGAGATTTTATCTATTATCCTGAATATAAGAAATAATGGAAAAAGAAGAAAATTAAAATAGCCTATCTTTCTGATGCTAAATCTGGCTTCTGTTGATTTCTTCGCAACATCCTTTTGTGAGTAACGACGAAAATGGTGGTGAGTCATGTCATGTGGCCCGTATAACCATTGATGTGCAGGTACTGTAATTAACAGAGTCCCACTATTCCTTAATAACGTTCTTATTGCTGTTAATGCTTGAATATCCTGTTCGATATGTTCCAAGACGTCAAACAGGCAGATCAGATCAAATTTATTCTCAAGCTTATCAACATCATCAGGTAAAGAGCCTTCTTGCACTATTATACCTGTGAGCCTTCTGGCATATTCTCTTGAGAATTTGTCTTTTTCAATCGCCTCTACCAGTCCATACTGTTTGAGCATTCTAAGATTCCCTCCAGGGCCACAGCCGATCTCAAGAATCCTTGAGTTCTTTGGTAATCCTATAGTATCTATCACCGAAGAGATAATTTTCCGCCGTGCCATAAACCACCAGTGTCTATCCTGATCATATGCCATACTCTGGTAAAGTTTAGTATCCATTAGCCTCTTACAACTCACTTTCAACAATATATTTCGGTCTTGATTTGACCTCCAGATATACCCTGCCAATATACTCTCCAAGGATACCGATACTTATCAACTGTATGCCGCCTAAAAACAGGATAGATGTCAATAAAGATGCATAACCTGGCACATCAACACCATAAACAAGCGTTTTGATTATAATCAGACCACCATATAAAAAAGATAGTGCTGCAATTAACGACCCGATATATGACCATATCCGTAGTGGCGCCGTGCTGAAACTTGTAATTCCTTCCAGTGCAAAGTTCCAAAGTTTCCAGGCACCAAATTTACTTCTCCCTGCAGCTCTTGACTCCCTGACATAGTTTATGGAGATCGTTTTAAACCCGACCCACGCAAAGACACCCTTCATAAATCGCTGATTTTCTGGAAGTTCTCTTATTACATCTGCAACAGTTCTTGTTATGAGTCGAAAGTCACCACAATTTTCAGGTATTTTTGTGTCTGATATTATGTTATGGACTTTATAAAACATATTAGCGGTCATTTTTTTAAAGATAGTATCAGAGCCTCGATTGACACGCTTTGCCAGTACCACATCAAAGCCCCTCCTCCATTCACTTATTAATTCTGGGATTATTTCAGGAGGATCTTGTAAGTCCGAGTCTATCGGAATTATGATCTCTCCATTCGCATAATCCAAGCCAGCAGTTAATGCCGCCTCTTTTCCGAAGTTTCTTGAAAGGTTGATAACTCTTATCTGAGAAGTGCTTTTTTTTGCATTTTTTAGTTTTTGCAGTGTATCATCATTACTGCCGTCATTAATGAAAATAATTTCAAAGAGCATATTCAGCTTGATGAGTACTGCTTTGAGACGGCTAATAAACCGATCAATATTTTCTTGCTCATTACAAACAGGGCAGACAATGGAAAGTTCTACTTTGTTATTCAATATCTGTCTCCACTATAATCACTTTTAAGTGTTGAATCACAACTATAATCACTTTTAAGTGTTGAATCACAACTTCAGTATAATTGGCCAGAGATTGAGATTCTAAGTAGCACTTCATAAACTTGATCAAAGCAACTATATACATGACAACAGAACGGTTCTTACTCCTATCTTCTATTAGGCTCAGCACTGAGTGAGAGCTTATGATTTTATTGATTCTTTATAAAAGTTAACCATTTCATTTACAATATCTGCCCACCAGGCGTTGGGCCCTGGCATGGCGTGCCCCATCCCCTTTATGATTTTAAACTCTGAATCAGGTATAGACTCTGCGGTTGCTTCTCCCCCGGACAATGGAACAAGAATATCGTCATCGCCATGGATAATCAGTGATGGAACTCTGATGTTTCTCAGAGCAGCACTTCTATCCTTCTGTGTAAGAATTGCAAGATACTGACGTACAACTCCTTCTGGATAAAAAGAGCGGTCATATAATCTGGCAGCCAGACCTCTGTGAAATTTTTCATCAAAAGTGAGGCCATTGCCATAGGTCAGTCTGAAAAAACTGGTCATCTGTTCAATATAACCGTTACGTTCAGCAGGGGTGGGGGCAAGCATTGCCTCCATAGCCTCTTTTGTGGGCTGAAATGCACTGTTTTTCCCAGGGTGGCTGTAAACAGATGCGAGGCTTGCAATCAGATCAGGGTAGTTTACTGCAAGGGTCTGGGCGATAAATCCACCCATTGACATCCCGCAGAGATGAGCTTTACCGATATTGAGAAAACCAAGCAAGCCTGCTGCATCATCTGCCATATGATCAATGGTGTATGGGACAGACTCTTTTTTGCCCATAAGTATGGAGAATATCTTTTTCGTTGCCTCTTCCATACTCAACTGGCTGCATTTTGTTGAGAGTCCTGTATCTCTGTTATCAAACCTGATTACATAGTAACCACTCTCTGCTATCTTCTGACAGAGTGTACTTTCCCATCCAATCAGTTGAATGCCAAGACCTGCAATAAGCAGCAGTGCTGGATGGGATGGATCTCCAAAGGTCTCATACTCAATCTCTATGCCATTGCTTTGAGCTATTGCCATCAACTTTATCCTTCTGCAAAATGGGTGACAGTTGGGTACCCGTTGTCTTATGTGAAACTCTTTTCAAATAGCTGTATGGGAGATATTTTTTCTGCTGATTATGGCTTCAGCAACCTTTTCACCGGAATCGCCAAACAGCGTATCAATCTCAACAAGATCAAGCAGCGTATCATCCCACTTAATGGTGTCTGTTTCCAGGATAATATCCTTGATTCTTGTGTATTTCCCACCCAGAGCCTTGATCTTGTTCAGCAGGGAGACCTCACCAGACTCTTTAAATGAGACATGGATTGAGAGCAGATACTCAATAACACTTGAACTTGGAGAGGCAGAGAGCACAGGGATCACAAGAATGCTGCGTCCATCTTTTCTCCCTTTACCAAGATAGACATTTCCCTCCCGGACAATAATGTTTTTAGTCCCTTTAAGCTGATGTTCTGTTTCAACTCTTGAGACCTCAGATGCGGTGATGCCGGTTTTATTGACCACATCTATTCTTGTCTGAGCCGTAGGTTCGCCAAGGAGGTTCAGACCAGATATCTTGTAGAGAAGTGCCCCTTTGACACCAGAGATAACCTCCTGGAGATTCTTGATCACCACCACGTTCTTGTTGGTGATCTGGGAAATCAGCAGGCCATTGGCAGCAAGTTCATCAAAAATAGTCCCCTCAAATTTTTCTGTAAAGTCAAATGTTTCAACTTTATCTGCAATACGGCTTGTTCCAACGGTAACTGTCTTGGCCTGGTGTTTGATGGCATCAACCGGTCTTGCCATTGTGTTTATCGCCTCTGCCATATTTTTAAAGAACTCATCCAGCATGTTGGCAGGAGTCCCTTTTTTTGCAAAATCAATCTCAAAATCTGCAACAGGCAGCCTTCCTGAAAGATATTTCAGAAGCAGCGTTATGTTGGCAGCATTGTCAATTCCCATGGCAGCCGGAAATCTCTTTTCGCGGCGTCGCTTGGAAAAGTCACTGTAGAATGAGGCCATCTTCTCCCTGAAGCTCTTCTCCAGAATAACCTCATACACATCCCGTCCCATCTCCTTATAGTCACTTATAAGCTCTTTTATTTCACGCTGATGGTTGTAAATGAACTGTGATCCCTCATTAATGGAGAGAGCGGCATAGTATCCCCACAGATGTCCCACAAGGGTGTTCAGAACAGGGGCAAAGTGCTCTTTGACTGCCGGCACTCTGAAGACATCTTCAGCATAGCTGTCAAACCGATCTTCCCCCTCATTGGTTATGACAACAGGGGCTGCCTTGTGAGCGTGAAATATTGCAGTATCCTTGATAATATCTTTTAGAACACTCTCACGGGTTCCAGCAGCACAGATGATGATCAGAGGCTCTGATGAGAGGTCAATATGCTTTTTATCCTCAACAAAGTCAGAGGAGATGGTCTTGTAGCACAGTTCACTGAGCTTTATTCTGATCTCATCAGCTGATGTCTTATTAGAGCCGCTTCCAACAGTTGCCCAGTAGTTGCGGGAGATGGCAAGACGGAAGGCAGATTTTCTGATCTTCTCCTTCATATCCAGAATTTTCTGCATTTTTTCAGGAAGGGTGCCAAGTTCATTGAGTTCATCAGTGAGTATCTTGGGCGATATGGCATTGGTGATAGAAGCAATATGAAGCCCTAAAAGAGCACCAGCTGTCAGCTGAGAGTAGAAGGCTTTTGTTGATGCAACAGACATCTCAATATCTCTGCCGCTGCTGGTATATAGAACCCCTTCTGTTTTAAAGGTGAGATCAGAGTCACGGCGGTTGACAATGGCAAGGGTTCTTGCCCCTCTTGCACGCACCATATCAACTGTCCGGTTGGTATCTGTAGTGGTACCGGACTGACTTATGGCAATCACAAGATGGTTTTTCATCGACTCTTTTGCCTCATCATCTCCTATGATAAAAAAGCCGGAGAGTTCTGATGACTTCATAGCTCTTATGTCAAAGGTGTGTCCAACAGCCTGAGTATGGCAGGTCTGACTACTGCCCTCTTCACAACCTACTATTTTGCTGTTGTTCTCATCACACTTCTTAGCTGTCAGATAATACCTCAGAAGATCAGCACACCCCTGAGCTGCAATGCCTGCTGTCCCCTGTCCGATAAAGTAGATCTTTTTGATAAGACCCTGTCTAAGCTCTGTTTCAATATGTTCAGGTATTACAGAACTGCCAAGATTCATGGTATAATAAGCTGTGTCAGGAGAGATCTTCCACTTGTTCTGAAGAGTTCTTGTGACAGAGAGCGGAGACTCAGAGATCTCCTTGAGAAAATAGTGAGGGAAGTTCTGGCGGTCAATATCTCTTGATGTTATCTGGCTGTGCTGAATATTGGCCTCACCTATCTCAATCAGAGAGCCATCATAAGCCATTGATCTCATCCCCTCAATGCCACCGGCAGACTCCTGGTCAAGAATGAGTATCTGCCCTCTCTTTTCACCGTTGAGCTTGATGAAATCCTGAGTCTCCTCCACAAGCCCGTAGAGTTCTGAAGCTGTAATATAGTGGTTTGGGGCAATGCCTGTAAATATGGCCTGACCGCTACCCTTCTGGGCAAGAAATATTTTGCCAGGTGCAAGGTCAGTGTGCATGCTTATGGCGTGAGAGCCGTGAAAATCATTGACTGCAAGGCGGAACGCCTCTTCAATGTGGTGACCCTGTTTCAGATGGAGTTCTATCTGAAGCGGAATGATTTTTGTATCTGTTGTGATGTCAGAGTGGATGGCATCAAATCTTGACTCATACTCTTTTTTCAGTTCAGGGTAGTTGTCAATGTCTCCATTGAGACTCACATGTATTATGCCGCTCTTTTTAACCAGAGTGTCTGTAGGCTCGTTGTCAACAGGATGGCAGTTGGCCTGGGTAATATCTCCCACAGAGGCCCAGCGGGTGTGGGCAGATATGGTGCTAAATGATGCTGGAAACCCTGTAAGAATCTGGAGAATCTGGTCATTTCTTATCTGGGTTCTGATAAATGCCACATTGTCCCCAAGTGAGCCAATCTCTGCGGCATACTTATACACAATTGAGATTGCAACATAATTTTCAGGTTTGCTTTCAGAGCCATTCTCTCCAGCAACAGTTCCTTCATCACAACCGCCCTGATTGAAGCGGCTGTATCCTTTGGCAGCACTGCTGTTGATAGTGATACAATTGTTTATGAGAACAGCTCTGTTTGTTCTCTGTTTAAGCTGCTCTCCAAGACCCGATCTGAGCAGTTCAGTCCTGAACTTTTCAAATTCAGTATCTGTCAGAGTGAAGAGAAGTGATATTCCAGCAGAGTCTCTGCCCCTCACCTCAAGCCTGTCAATGCTGTTTAACACGGCATTGATTCTCTTGAAATTGAGAACCTGATTCTGACTCAGAGTCGCACATCCTGTAGCAGTTCTGCATGCATTGGAATCGCATGTTACAGGAGTAGATCCTGAGACTGCAAGCTGTCGGATTCTTGTTATATTTTCAAGAATCTCGCGGGTTATACACCAGAAGATATCTTTGAGTTTTTCAACCCTTTGAAGAACAATCTCAACATCTGCCGCATCAATGTCGGCCATGCGGGGAGCTATATCTGCAACCTCTTTTGCAATGATCTCAGACAGAGTGGTGCCCATGAGGCGTAGCTGGTTCTCTTTTGTCGTGTCAGAGAAGAGTTCAAAAAACAGAGAGTCAGTCTTGAGAAGTCTCACTTCATGAAGAGTGTTGTCTAAAAGTGGCTCTCCACCAAGATAGCTCTCTTTTATGGAGATATTGCCATTCTGATCCTCCCTGTCAGTTATACAGTTTTCAAGTCCCCCTGAACTTACAGATGATAAGAACTCTTCAAGAGAAGAGCTGCAAGATTGGTAAACTGCTTTTCCCTTGAATGATATGAGAGCTGAAATCCCACAGCAGAGGGTGTTTGGATGCAGGGGGAATAGTATCAGTGAATTTTCTCTGGCACGAGAAACTGTCTTTGCAAATTCAATGTTAATGGAGAGAATATCGTGCAGATTTATATTGCCAGATTCAATCATGAAGTGGGGAACAGCTCTTAAAACAGATATGATTTTTTTAATGTATCTCATTTTTTATCAGCCATTTGATTTGTTTTTTAAAAGGGTGTTGTTTTTACTCGTGAGTCGTAAGTCTCATTTTTTTCATACTGCATGTGCAATATTATGATTTTATTGAACACGGTATGCAGCAGTGCATTATGACTGACGAGTTTTTTATTGCCAGTGGACAAAAGAGCGATCTACCCGTTGGTCAATCTTTTTGAGTTTAATGCAAAGTAGTTGTTAAAATACTCTTTAAAGATCAATCTTCCATAGATGCTGGCCTTTGTCCCTATATATTTGCCATGCCCGACAAGCACTGATACCACAATCTGCTGCTTCTCCTGAGTATCTGAGCAGAATCCGGCAAACCAGTCAAATCTTATGGTCTTGTCGTAACTTGAAAGCGAGCCGGTTTTTCCACCCATATTAAGCCTTGAGAGGACATTATCCTTCTCAACTCCTCTGAAAGATTTTCTGGCAGTTCCAGTCACTATTGTTCCATTCATCATCTGCATTACCGCTTTGGCAGTATCTGGTTTCACTGTGCTGTTAAGGGTCTCACTCTCTCTTTTGTAAAGGCTTTTGCCCGTGCTGTCGGTGACAGATTCAACGATACTCGGTACGGGAGTCTTACCGGAGTTGAGCATTGTACTTGCAAGCATTGCTCCAAAGATTGGTGATATGGTTGTAGTTTTGTTAAAACCACACGCAACCTCTGCTTGCTGGTAGGCATTTTCTGTGATGGTGAAGCTTCCGGGGGTGAAGTTAATTTCTGAGTCAATCTTCTGATTAAACCCGAATGAGCTTGCATATTTTTCCAGAACATCCTTTCCCAGAATAAGAGAGCCAAGCTTGCCAAAAACAGGATTGATGGATTGGGCAAAGGCCTCTGCCAGAGTCACCCTGTTTGAGAACCTGCTGTTGTTATTCTGCTCTAACAGCTGACGCTTATACAGAGTATATTTCCCACCGCTGAAATACATTGTTGTTGCCGGGCTGTAACCACACGTCTCCACAGCAGCCGATGCTGTAACCATTTTAAAAAGGCTTGCAGCCGGATAGCTCCCTTCGGTACATGGATTTAAATCTGGTGAGTGGCTGTCAAATCCTGCCATGGCAAGAACTCGTCCTGTATGGGGTTCCATCACCACTATGGCAATGATTTCAGGCTTACCTCTGTTAAGAAGCGCCAGGGAATCTACCTGATCCAGAAGAAAGTTCTGAATCCGCATATCAAGGCTTGTACCAATGGTCAGAGTTCTGTTTTCACTATTAATGGTGAGTTCGCTCTCTTTGAGGTTGAGAAGATTATTTGGCTGAAGAATAGTTTTCAGATCCTGTTTTGATAGGCCGACAGACCCTTTTCCTGGTTGCTTACCATTTTGTTGGGGGCTATTGCCAGATTCAGATGTTATTGTGGCAATATGTTTGAAAAACGATGCTGTATCGTGTTTAAAAAAAGCTGACGCCTCTGTAAAGAGGTACTGGGTCCCTTTTATGAAGACAGGAACAATCTGCTGTATGGCAAAAGCGGCAGCAATGACCACGGCAAGAGAGATAGCTATCTTTTTAAAAGGAACCTGATTGTTTTTCGTTGACTCTCTTTGAAGATTCTTCTGAAATTTTCTCCATGACGGCTCATGCTTATATCTGTACGTAGGCATTGTTCATCTTCCCATATTCAAAGAGTGTTGTGTATGGTTAGTTTGGAAAAGGATTGGTCGCATTGCAGTGTAATGCCTGGTCAATATATCCTTGCTGAATGTGAAATGCAAGAGGTTCTATTGCACAATTTATGATCTGATGTTCAATCTCAAATTCAGCATGTCTGATGATACGTTCAAGCTCCATATCTGTCTCTCCTGATCTGAACATGAGAGCTATTTGACCTGACTTCCGGCAGTGACAGGCGCTGCAAAGCCTGCAAGGAAGAGTTGACTGTCGCTGCTTGCAGCCAGAATCATTCCCTGAGAACTCTCTCCCATAAGGGTTGCGGGTTTTAGATTGGCCACAACCACAACCTGCTTTCCTATCACATCTTCAGGAGAGTAGCTTTTTGCAATACCAGCAATGATCTGGCGTGGCTCTCTCTCTCCAAGATCAACTTTGAGCTTTAACAGCTTGCTTGCTTTTTTGATCTTTTCAGCACCTATTATGGTACCGGTTCTCAGATCAACTTTAGCAAACTCTTCAATTGTGATCTCAGGTTTCAAAGGAGGTTGGCTCTGCACTCTATTCCCTATCTGCAGAAGCTCTGTAGATAGGCTTTTATTTTCAGAGTCTGTTCTCTCTGTGGGCTCTGAACTCTTATCTGACTCTCCAGAGTTATCACTCTTATCACCTTCAGATCTGGCTTTTTCAGGCTCTACTCTTGGAAATAGTGCTGGAGGCTTTTCTAAAGTGGTGCCAGAGCAGCTCTGATACCAGGGTGCAATCTCTTCAATGGTTTTGAACTCTCTCCCCTCAGAGGGTCTGATACCAAGCAACTGCTGCATTCTTACTGAACTTTGGGGCATTACAGGATAGATCAGGCCTGATACGACTCTGAGGCTCTCCAGAAGATTGTATATGATTGTGGCAAGCTCGTTCCGTCTTGCCTCATCCTTTGCTACAACCCACGGAACATTGGTGTCAATGTACTTGTTCAGGATACTTATAAAATCCCATACAGCAATAAGACCTTTATGGAATTCATTGCGATCCATGGCTTCTATAAAAGAGTTAATGGCATCAGTGGCAGGCTCTCTGAGAGATAGAGATTTTTCTCTCTCAACACCACTGTCTGTTGCTGGAATTTTTCCATTGAAGTATCTGTGGCACATGGAGACAATTCTGGAGAAAGCGTTGCCAAGGTCATTGGCAAGATCAGCATTGATGCGTTGGATAATTGTATCTTCAGTAAAGTTAGCATCCAGTCCGAATGCCATCTCACGCATGAGAAAGTAGCGGAACTGATCTACCCCGTATGCGCTGGTAACTGCAACAGGATCGGTAACATTACCGATGCTTTTGGACATTTTGCTTCCGCTCACATTCCAGAATCCGTGAACATTTA
>Ga0066603_10001105_pt1 | contig 18334 bp, 20 predicted proteins | sample Higcelweek8metaG_FD_59482 | JGI IMG/M metagenome (GOLD analysis project Ga0066603, IMG submission 59482) | Freshwater pond sediment microbial communities from the University of Edinburgh, under environmental carbon perturbations - High... | ecosystem: Environmental > Aquatic > Freshwater > Pond...
GAAAGATTTAATTGAAAGAGTTTTATAAACCTCGATTAAATCTTTAAATTATCCAATTCCTTATCTATTTCTTTTAGCTTTTTCTCTTTGATCGCTTTCTCCATCTCCTTTTCAAATTCTTCCAACTCCGCAACTTCTTCATCTAGCTCTTTTGACTCTTCTTCCGTTTCAGGAGTAGCAACGCCCAATTCCCTTTCCATCTGTTCTAATTCTTCTTTAAGTTGCTCAAGCCTCAAATAAATCTCCTCAAAATGTTTTGGTTGATGAATATAGAGACTATTTGAAGTAGAAAGGTGTAGAACGGGTAAAAAGCAGGCTAACTTTTCTTCTTTAGAAGGAGCAAGCTGTGAAAAAGTCATATGGTTCACTTCTGGTTTAACAAAGTGCGTTCTAATCCGCTCAAATACTGCTGAAACTCTATCCTTTAAAGGGATCCGGTTAGACTTGGGCAAAACCGTTAATGTTAACTTTTCAGCTTGCCTATTTTTGATATCTTTCCTTATTCTTCTATTTTCTGTTTCTATTGCTTTATGAAGAGAAGACATTAATTCTGCTAAAGTAACTTTTTTATAACGAGGCATCGGGGTCTTTGGTACAAGAATTGGTATTTCGTCTTCATCGAGGGTTATTCTTTCTAGCAAATATTTCTTATCTTCTTGCATGCCATATATCGCCTCGTTTAATTCCTGAATAAATCTATTTGATAAAATTTCGGACTTTAATCTTAACAACAAAGAACAAGCGTAAAGAACCTTCGAAGAAACATAAAAATTGGCTTCTTCCATCTGTTGAATAACCAAAACATACCTGTCTGCTAATACTCCCAGATCTATATCCCAGGGGTCTAATTGTTCTGTTTTAATCAAATCATAGATAATCGCTTGCCAACTTACTTCTTCTCCTGTAATTAGATTGTAAAATTGGCTTGAACCAATCTTATCACCTGTTTTCTTCGATGGCTCTTTTTCAATAAGACTAACCTCTTCTTCCATAAGAGTTATCCATCTTAACAATTAATAAAGGTTATTATGTTTTTGAGAGTTATAACAAACAAAGGTTTCTTAGCTTCTTTTGTCACTATGTAATTACAACAAGAACGAAAGATTTAAATACTCTACTTTTATGTTATATTTATCACCTCTTTTTTCCCAGAAGGGGCAAGTAGGGTACTCTTTTTGAACGCCTTATGAGCCCTTTTATGGGTTATAGCCAATCAAGAGATATATTCAAAAAAAAGAAGATTTTTCGCGAAATTCAAACTAATTATTTTTATAATTTGCATTCGCGTTTTTCATATTCACAAAAAGAAATTTTTTCGAGGAATAATAGCTAATTTTTTTAAAATTTGCTCCTCGTTTTTCATATTTATTATATCATTGTAACCTCATAATGTTTTTAAACAGAGGATTCATTATTTTCTTATGATTCCAAGAACATCAAGAGACGGCGATAACATTATCAAGCCTATTGTAGAATATATTGAAAAAAATATGAAAAAAGGCTATAGTATGGAAAGCCTAAGATGGGCATTGGTTAATCAAAAATATTCTAGAATTGAGATTGAAAAAGCTATAAAGATAATTGAAGCAAGAAGTCCGAAGAGAGAAGAACCGAAAATGGTGCAGTTACAAGAGATAAAACAAGAAGCTATCATTGTTCCAGAAAAGAAAGGTTTCTTTTCGAGATTGTTTGGACGAGACTAAAAGGCTTAAAATTTTTAACCCATATTTTGTACAATTTTGTCTATTATTTGTCTATCTGACAAATTTGGTTCAGACTGAATAAGCTTAATTGCTTGAGAAACTGCGGCAACCATCTTAAGTTGATAATCTTTAAACTCTGGTTGAGAGATAAATTTCATTGTCTTTTTCATGATTGCTTCTTCCTCAGGTATTTTTCCAATAGTCCTATGCCTTAACGCTTCATTAACTGCAGAAACCATTGCTATTCCTCTTTTTGTTATGCTACCCATACTATCTTATTTTTTTAGCTGTTTTTAAATATTTATATATTCAAAAATCATTTAGAGACTATGAAAGAAAAATGGTTTGTCTATCTTCTTGAATGCCAAGATGGATCCCTTTATACTGGCACAACTAACAATATCCAGAAAAGAATGAAATTGCACAAGGAAGGTAAGGGAAGTAAATATGTACGAATAAGAGGATTTGGTACCCTCATAGCATTTAAGCAATGTAAAGATAGATCTGAGGCTTGCAAGCAAGAGTATTATATAAAACAATTACCTAAAGAGAACAAATTAGGGTGGTTCAGAGAATAGAAGCCACGGGGGAGGGTCGAACTCCCGACCTCGACATTACCAATGTCGCGCTCTAACCAGACTGAGCTACCGCGGCAATCTTTTTGCCTAAAAAAGCTAATTTCAGAAGTTTTATAAATTCTCTCTCTTACATAGGCTAATGGGTAAAACAAAAGAAAATAGCAGAAAGAAGGATATGGACTCTATCAAAGCAGAGTATAACAAACTGTCTAGAATCTACTCTTTACCTGCCTTTGATAAAATAAGAGAGGATTTTGATATCGATAAGGTCTTAGAGAAAGATGAAAAATTCTTGTTAAGAGATATAAGACGAACTATTGCAGAAAAGTTAGCAGGATATCTGCATCTCTTTGAGAGCTTGGTTAATCCTGCCGGTTCTCCCATGTTTATTTTTGCCTTTATAAAAAATTTAAGTGCAAAAGAAAAATTAGAAATAAAAGATCTTTACAGAGAACTTTCAAAGATGCAAATTATTTCCATGAAATTAGACACAATCTATTCTGAAAAGACAGAAGCTGAATCTGTTAGTCTATATTTTTTTACCTGGCAAAAAATGAAAAAGAGAATTTATGCTTTGGTAGAAGTTTTTGAAAGAGAGTTCGAAAAGGACTCAGAAGAAAAAAGTAAAAGTTACTTTGGATGATTGGCCTATTATACTAGACTTTCTATATTCATTTCAAAAGCCACAACTGGCAGATTAATCTTCCAATTTTTTAGGACCCGGGGGGCAACTTCTCCAATTACTCCTATTTCTTTTCCCTTAAAAATTATCTTTCCCGTTCTTCCCGAAATGTAATTATTATTTTCTACTTCTTCCAGCAAGTATTCCTTACCTAACATCTTGAAGAGGTAATCTAAAATCTGTTTAGCCTCAGTAAAATTAACATTTTCATTTGCAATAGCTATAGCCAATCTCTCTTTCTCACTTACTCCTGTTTCCGTTTTGTTGTTTAAACCGAAGACTGTCCCTATCTCAAATATCTTTTGAGGATAACTAGAATCAGAATTCTCGTAGATAATTTTAAGCAAATTTGTAAGTAAATCTATCCTTAAACAATTATACTCTGTTTTAGATTGTTCTAACTCAATAAAATCCTTAAAATCATGATACGCTTTTTTAATTTCTTCCTTATTATTCAAATGATAAGAAGATACTTCTAATAATCCTGCACCAGATAGAATATTTACTATTTTGAGCTTCAACTTTTCAAGCTTACTCTCTTCTCCAATGGTTGCAACGCGTGGAATTTCCGCAACTAAGTTATCATATCCATAAGCAATAGCTATATCTTCTATAATGTCTACTTCATGAAGTATATCCGTTCTCCAAGCTGGAACACTTACCAAGCCCTTAGAGTAGTCATAACCCATCTTGGGCAAAAGCGCCTGTAAATCTTTTTCTTTAAGGTCTAAACCAATTAACTTATTTACATTATCTAAAGAAATTTTAATCTTCTCACAGTCGAAATTTGGAGTAATTATTTTGTTACCATAATCTAACTCCATGGCAAATGCTTTCCCTCCCATATCTATCAATGAAGAAACAATAATATTCAATGTCTTTTGGAGAATGTTTAAATTAAAACCAGAACATTCTACAAATATATCTTTAGTTTCATGGCTTACCTTCCCTGTCTCATGAGAGTTAATAATTGGAGGCATTGAAAGAATCTTTCCCTTAGAATCAACAAAAATAGGGAACTTCTCTTTTCCTTCTAAAAGGTGAGCATATTCCCTCCCCGTAGGATGTTGGCTTAAAATCTGCTGCCCCGTAATCTCTCTTTGAAATTCTAACGGCTGAAACTTAATATCTGCTGGTTTTCTTGCTTCATATTTTATTGGAAGGCTTATTTTTTCCAAAGGATAAATCCCAATCGCTAATTTCTTTCTATTCCTCCCTAAAGTGATATGTAATTTTTCTTGCATATCAATTACTTCCTTAATCTTCTCTTCATCAAACTTTAGATCTTTAACAATAGCACAAACCGTAAAAGGTCTTACGTCCCTTACAGAGGGGTCTACTTTCACTTTAAAATTCTTTTCTGGAAAATTAATCTTGTACTTTTTCAAACCTTTTTCTTTACCATAATAAGCATTTAAATGCCTAAATATGCCCTGGGCAGACAAAAAGTCTGGTCTATTGGCAGTGATTTCAAATATAATTTGATCCTCATTTAAAGTATCAAATGAAAGACCGGCCAGCATAAGCTTCTCCCCTACATCTCCAGATAATTTAACTGCTTTGTTAAACTCTTTTCTAGAAATATTCACTGTGGCCATTATTTGCTCCAAAAGGGCTTTTCCCTTAAAATTTTGATATTGTTAGAATACAGCTCTCTTAAATCTTTTATTTTATATGCATCCATAATAATTCTATCAAAACCTTGTCCCCAGGCAAGAACCGGGATGGGTTTGCCAAACAGAGCTTCGGTTACTTCCGGACGGAAAATTCCTGCCCCCCCTAATTCCACCCATTCTTTCCTTTCTGGATGCCAAACCTGTATTTCTACAGATGGTTCAGTATAGGCAAAGAAACTTGGAACAAACTTTATTTTTTCAAATCCCATTTTTAGATAAAATTCTTTCAAATAACCTAGGAGATGCCTAAAATTAGCATTTTCATCCACTACAATGCCTTCTGTTTGATAAAACTCAAAACCATGTTTCCAGTCAACTGTTTCATTCCTGAATACTTTTCCAATAATAAAATATTTTACCGGGAGATCTTCTTTTTTTAGCGAAGCCAATGTTCTAGCAGACACGCCAGTAGTATGTGTTCTTAAAACCGCCTTCTGAGCCATCTCTGCTTTCCACTCATATCGCCACCCTTTACTTCCATTAAGGCCCTCTTCATGTGACTTCTTTACAGAATTGACTAATTTCTTGTCAGGTAATTGCGATTTAAAATTTTTTAAAAAGAAAGTGTCTTGCATCTCTCTTGCTTGATGATCTTGGGGGGTAAAGAGAGAATCAAATATCCAGAAAGAACTGTCTACCATAGGCCCAGACATTTCTTTAAATCCTAACTCTACCCAAATTTTCTTTGCATAGTCTATAGACTGGTTTACAAAATGCTTTTTTCCCCCATATATCTTAGGTACAGACGAGAGTATATCGTATCTTCTAAACTTCTTACCCTTCCAAGACTCAGATGCAATTATCTTTGGTGTAAGACTTTCAATTAAATCTGACTTTACTCCGCTTCTGGGAAGATTCTTTCCCAGCGAAGTAAGTTCAGCAATAATTATCTTTTCAGACTTTATCTCGATAATATCTTTTCGGGATTTTAAGTTTTCAAAGGCTAACTTTTCTTCTGGTTCTAAGCTTTTTATTTCTAAAGGCATCTTTTTTATGAACAGTTCTTCAAGAGACTCCTTGTCTACTTCTTTTTCGGTTGCAGTTAAAACAACTCTTCCCTCTTTTACATCTACGAGTGCTTTCTTCCTAAGCGTTCCTAGTGCAACTTTTGCTTCATTCTCATTTAGACCAGAAACATTGCTTATCTCCCCTATAGGAATAGATTTCTTTTCTTTCAAAATTAGAATAAGCCTTCTTTCAGGTAAACCTTTTTTTAGGTAGTAAATCCCGTTAATACCTAGGACAATTAATTTCTTTTCTGTAGAAGTTATGCTTACCAATCCTTTATTTTTTAAGAATTCTAAAGCCCTTAATGTAGTTGTTGCATCTGTTTCTGATTTTTTGGCTATTTCCATTACTTCATCTTTTCCAGAAATATTTGGCAAAACCTTTCTTTCAATCGGCGAAAGAGAGTCTAATATCTTTTCTTCTTCCATGAAATAGCTACATCTACAGTGTTTTTAAAGGTTATTTCAAAATACTATTTGCTTTAGTAATTCTCTGTATTTGGCCTTCTTTTATACCTTGAAGGGATTCTTTGTCCTTCTTTAATATATTAGCTACTACTTCCCCTGCAGTAAACCTTGGAATCATAATATAATCCGCTCCATTTTCATATAGTTCTAGTGCATCTCCTATAGTCTGGGCAGTCAAAATGAGTGTTAAATTTTTGTTGTGCTTTTTCAGTTTTTCAAGTAAAATAATTCCTTCCTCCAAATCAGGTACTGTACTTATAACTTTTTGAAGATCTTTTACTGGCAAGTTTTCAAATATGTCTGGACTGTTTACTTCCCCATAAACACAAGAAATTTTCTTTTGTCTTAAAATAGAAATAATCTCGGGATTATGATCCATCACTAAAACTGATTTTTTATCTTCTGCTAGCAACTCTTTTAAGATTATGCTTCCCATTCTATCACATCCAATAAGTAAAACCTTCTTCTTTTCGTTATCATGATACCCTAGCGTTTCTTTTATAGGGATAAATTTAAGCAAGTTTAAGGGGCCCTTAAACAAATTATAAAAGAAGTTTTGATAATCTATAAAAAATACCGTAAACGACATAGTTAAAATTGTAGCCAAAATTATTGTTGAAAGAATAGCCTGAGATAAAATCCCTAGATTAAAACCTAAAACAGCAATTATTATAGAAAACTCTGATAATTGAGCAAGTGCAAGGGAGCTAATAAAAGCAGTTCTCTGGCCGTATCCACTAAATCTTATTAAAATTGTAGTTATCAGGGGTTTTATAAAAAAGGCACCAACCAGCAAGAAAAGAAGCAAATTTAAGTAACTTCCCACGCCAATAAACGTTATTTGCATCCCGAGGGCTACAAAAAACAATATCGAGAAGAAGTCTCTTAGTGGCCCTACTCTTGATTCAAGTTCTACCTTAAAGGGAAGATTTGCTAAAGAAACTCCTGCAATAAATGCTCCGATTACAATAGAGAGTTTAAAAAATATTGAGAGCATAATAAAAGCGAAGAGTACGGCTAATGAAGAGAGCAATAATAGCTCTTTTGAGTGTGGCGAGGCTGCAGCTTGTCTAAACGTTTTTCTAAAAACAAATCTTTCTAGGATAAAGGCTGCTCCTAAAATTAAGATTACTTTCAAGGCTGCAAAGAGGAATAAAGAAGGAGATATATGTTCTGAAGTTAACAAGATTATGGCTGCAATGGCAAAAAAATCTTGAAGGAGTAATATCCCTAAAACAAGCCTGCCATGCATAGTAACTAAATCTCCCTTATCCGAAAGAAGTTTTACAACTACCATCGTAGAACTGAACGCTAGAGCAACAGCAACATAAACTCCTTGCGAAGAGTTTAGTCCAATGTACTTAATTAAAAAGAGAGTTAAGAAAAAGACCAATAAAACTTGTAGGGTAGTTACAACAAACATTTTTTTTAGATTTACTTGCTTTAACTTTTTAAAAGAAATTTCTAAACCCGCAAGGAATAATAAAAAAGCGATTCCTATCTCAGAAAAAGACTTTATCACTTCTATGTCTTTAACTACTGCTAAGGCTGCAGGCCCTAAAACGAATCCTGCAATAACATAGGCTAAGATGGGTGGCTGTTTAATAAGTCTAGCAAAAAGAGCAAAAAAGGAGGCTACCAAGATAATTGCTCCCAATTCTAATAAAAGAATATCGCTAGGTGAAACATTAACTAGGAGATATTTAAAAAAAGCAGCAATAGCTAAATAGAATCCCACCAAAAAAGCCGTAATCACCGCCATTTTTATCTTAAGTTTATGCGTGTTTATAAAGATTGCCAGAAAATTTAAAAAAGGAAATTACCTTAGAAAATTATCGAGAACTTCAAATGGCAAGTAAGAAAAAAATCATAACTTTTATAACTCTAGTTTTGTGTATTCTCTTAGTCCTTGGGGCAAGTTATATGGTACACCAACAAAATTCCAGAAAAATACTATTAGAAACTAATTATGGAGATATAGTAATTGAACTCCGTAATGAGATGGTTATCACTTCGGGAAATTTTAAGAATTTAGTTGCAACTGGCGCCTATAATGGCGTGATATTTCACCGAGTTATCGATGGCTTTATGATTCAAGGAGGAGATCCTACGGGAACAGGATATGGGGATCCAAAAATTCCTAAAATAAAAGACGAATTTGTTGGCCTCCAGAAAAATAATCGCGGAACAATTTCTATGGCTAATGCTGGGCCAAACACGGGAAGTAGTCAATTTTTTATCAACTTAGTAAACAATAATTTTTTAGATGGAAAACATCCGGTTTTTGGAGAAGTAGTAGAGGGGATGGAAGTGATTGATAAGATTGCAAAGGTTCCAACAAATTCTCAAGACAGGCCTTTAGAAGAAGTTAAGATAGTAAAAGCTAAAATTATATGACATATCTTAATTGAACTTAATCTTCATCCATGAAACTTAACAGCTTAGAGAAAATAGATTTCTTTTTTTCTTTGCTAGTAGTCCCGATAATCTTTATTGCTATTTCATTATACTTTTTAGCAGATTTGCTCTTTGGGTGAGTATGGACTACCGCATCACGTTTATTCAATGCTTCTTTTATTGATTTATCTTCTGGGATGATCCCAATTATTGAAGATTCCAACATAGACTTTATTGAAGAAAGAGGCATTTCGTAGGATTCTCCACGGTGACGAGTTATAATTATACCTTTCACTTCCTTTCCCATTTCTCTTGCAACTTTGACTGCCTTAAGAGCATCTGTAACAGATGGCATCTCTGGATTTGTAACAATAATTATCTCATCTCCTGCTTCAATAGTGGCCATTGCTTCTTCTGAAAAACCGGCGGCAGAATCAAGAATCACAAAATCTGCTAGGGCTTTTAATTCTTTTATGACTGAAGGAATTCGTTTTGTGTTAAATTTAGTTATTTCTTTTATAGAAAGGGAAGAGGGTACAATTTTAGTACCTGAAGAATGTTCATAAATGGCTTCTTCTATATCTGCTTTGCCCTTTAATACATGATTAAGTGTAACTGGAACAATGGGAGCACCCAGATGAATACCAATATTTGGTGTATTCAAATTGAGATCAACAACAACTACTTCTTTTTCTAGTCTATTTAGTGCTGCACCCAAGTTAATAGCAGTAGTAGTCTTCCCAACACCGCCTTTTCCAGAAATTACAGCAATTACACGTCCCATGTTAACTATGCAAAAATAGCTTAACTTCGCTTATAAATCTTTCGAGTATTTCCGAGTATTCTTTGAGTTTCTCTAAATTTATCTCGGTTGTCTTCCCAGGTTCAATAATTTTTAAGCAAACATTCTTTCTAAACTCTCCTTCACGCGTTTTTTGTAATTCCGGAATTCTTTTAAAGAAGATATATACTGGCAATGTTTCTTGAACGGATTTTTGTTTTTTAAAATAAGTTCTAATAAACTCTATTTTTTGTTTTGGATTTGTTGGTAAGGCAGGGATTAATTTGTCTTTTTTTGCTTTTTCTAATATCGCATCAAAAGAGATCTCTATCATACTCTTCCATCTTGTAATAAGATTTAGAATAACGTCGCAGGTTTTAGTATATTTCATACTTACATACAGCAAGTGATCTGCACTAGTTTTTTCTTTTAGTATTTCGGTTAACATAATTCTATCTAGGTGATTTTACGCGGAATCTATTAGAAAAAGGAGGTATTTATAGTTTATTATTTACCTGGAAAAGAAGAAATAGATTGGCTTAGGCTAGATATCATTGCTTTTATGTTTTCAGCAGTAACTGTTTCGTAATTCCCATTGTTAAAAATCACAAATTTCGTCTTTTTTACAAATTCTAAGGGAGCATCTTTATGTTGTCTGGCTATTTTAAGTATTCTGATCATGTTTTCTACTTGTTCTTCTTTAAGATACTTGGGGGCTATCTGCCCAATAAAGAGATTTAGATTTTTATGAGAATCCTTGGATAACACTACTGCTCCTTGGCTCGCTTCATAATCCAAATATGCCTTAATTAGACTAATTGTAGACTGATGTAGATCCAGTAATATCTTTATAAGGAGTCTGTTCTCCTTAAGCAATGTGATTGTTACGTAAGCTAAATGATTCGCCTTTTTAAAATAGGATTTTGAATCATTTAAGTAAGATACCCATTTTTGAGGTGTGTGCATAAAGTTATTTTAACTCCATTATTGCTAAAGCTATATCACCCTCGTTTTTCTCCAGAAATTCAATTACTTCTTTTTTGGATTTACCTGTTTTTTCCATCACCATCTTTACATCTTCTTCATTAAATTTTTGTAAAGATTCTTCTACTTCATCACCTGAGATTTGATAAGAAACATTTCCTTGCATTGAAACCCTTTGCACGGATGGGCTTTCTATAATAATTTTCTTATCTGCACACTCAATTATTACTCTGTCTGCATCTATCTCTGTCTGAGCTATGCCCATCTTCTTCATCATACCTTGCAATTGCTTGGGATTTACGCCACCGAACATATTTTTCAATGAGAAGACAAGTTTTTAAGGGTTTGTATAATAAACTGCTATTCTTCCTTGCTTATTAAAAGTATTCAAGGTTAACTAAATTTAAAAACTGAAGAATCTAAGCAAAATAATGGTTGAAGAGCAAAAAATAGACTTTGCGAAAATAGAAAATAAGTGGCAAGCAAGATGGGAAAAAGAAAAAGTCTTTGAGGTTAAAGAAGATCAAAAAAAGAAGAAATTTTACGTATTAGAAATGTTTCCTTATCCTTCTGCAACCGGATTGCATATGGGTCATGCCTTCAATTTTACGATAGGAGATGTTTTTGCGAGGTTTAAGAGAATGCAAGGATTTAATGTCCTTCACCCCATGGGATTTGACTCATTAGGTCTGCCTGCTGAAAATGCTGCTATAAAAGAAGGAAAACATCCAGAAGAGTATACTAATAACTCAATTAAAAATTTTATAAAACAACAAACAAAATTAGGATTAACTTATGCGTGGGACAGACAAGTTAACACTGCCAATTCTAGTTATTACCGTTGGGATCAATGGATCTTCTTAAAGATGTTCGAAAAAGGTTTAGTTTATCAGAAAGAGGCTCCGGTTAATTGGTGCAATAGCTGCGATACTATTATTTCCAATGAACAGGCGCAAGGGGGAGAGTGTGATCGATGTGGAACTAAAATTGAAATAAAACAAATGAAACAGTGGTTTATCAAAATAACCGATTACGCAGATAGGCTTTTGGAGGGACATAAATCTTTAAAATGGCCAGAAAAAACAATTGCAATGCAGAAGAATTGGATCGGAAAATCATTTGGAACAGAAATTGATTTTGAGATAAACAATAAAAGTTGGCCAATTTTTACAACTCGCCCAGATACTCTTTTTGGAGTAACATTTATGGTTGTCTCTGCGCAACATCCAAAACTAATGGAGCTAGTAACAGAAAAACAAAAGAAAGAAGTTGAAAAATTCTTAAAAAAGCTTACATCTGTTTCTGAAAAAGAATTAGGAGATATGGAAAAAGAAGGAGTCTTTACAGGTAGCTACGCTATAAACCCTGCAACAAAGGATAAAATACCTGTTTACGCAGGCAACTTTGTTGTAGCAGACTATGGAGCAGGGATGGTAATGGCCGTACCGGCACATGATCAAAGAGACTTTGAATTTGCTAAGAAATATAAAATTCCAATAAAAGAGGTAATTGCAGGTAACTTAACTGAAAAAAGAGCTTATGTGGAATCAGGTAAGTTGGTTAATTCTGAAAAATTTAACGGGATATCTAATGAAAAAGCAAAAGAGGAGATTACTTCTTGGTTGATTTCTTTAAAAAAAGCTAGAAAAGTAGTAAACTATAAATTAAGAGATTGGTCTGTAGCAAGGCAGAGATATTGGGGAACTCCGATACCATTAATACACTGCGACAAATGCGGCGTGGTTCCCGTACCTGAAAAAGACCTTCCTGTAGAGCTTCCAAAACAAGTAAAGTTTGGTAAAGGAAACCCTCTTTTAACTAATGAGTCTTGGCTAAATGTAACTTGTCCAAAATGCAATGGTAAAGCAAAAAGAGAAGCAAACACAATGGATACTTTTGTTAACTCCTCTTGGTACTTTTTAAGATATTGCGATACTCAAAATAATAAAGAAATTTTTAGCAAAGAGAAAGCTAAATATTGGATGCCTGTTGATATGTATATCGGCGGTGCTGAACACGCATGTATGCATTTGATTTACTGCAGATTCTACACTATGTTTTTGAAAGATATCGGGCTAATTGATTTCACTGAGCCAGTACCTAGATTGTTTCATCAAGGTATGATTAATGGAGCAGACGGAGAAAAAATGTCAAAGTCAAAAGGAAATGGGATAGAGCCTCTTGAAACAATAGCAAAGTATGGAGTTGACACGACGCGATTTTTTATTTTATCTGAAGCCTCGCCAGACAAGGGTTTTAACTGGAGCGATACTGGAATCCAAGGATCTTCAAGAATAATCAACAAAATCTGGAATATTTTTAGCGAAATAAAAATTGGAAATGATTCCCAAGAAGTTTTGATTAAACTTAATAGATCTATAAAAAATATTTCTGAACAAATAGAGAATGTAGATTACAGAAAATCCACCATTGAGCTACGGGAATTGTTTGATTTAATTTCAAAGCAAAAAGAAGTTTCCAAGAAAACTTTAGAAAGTTCTTTGAAGTTATTAGCCCCATTCTGCCCGCATATAGCTGAAGAACTTTGGGAAAAATTAGGAAATAACGGTTTTATTTCTTCAGCCGAATGGCCTAAATACCAAACAGTAAATGAGAAAAAGTCTAAGGAAGATATTTCTATAAAAATAATTGAGAATACCAAACCAGTAATAGAAAAATTAGCTAAAACACAAAAAATAAACAAAGTCTACCTTTATGTCCTGCCTTTTGAACTGCCTCTTTTAGACCAAAAAATAATTGAAAAGGAATTAGGGAAGCCTACACAAATATTTGCAGTTAATGATCAAAATAAAATAGATCCAGAAAATAAATCTAAAAAGTCTTTACCTGGAAAGCCAGGAATATATTTGGAATAGTGAGATTTAAATAGATTACTTGCTCTACAACATTGAAAGGAGGAATAAATGGCTAAAAAAAAGATAGCTTCTAATAGAACAAGACCGGTTGGTGTAACTATCCTTTCAGTATTAGGATATATTGGTGCAGTCGTTACCTTGATACTAGGTTTGGTTGCTTTGTTTGCAGCACCTGCTTTTTTTGCTTTAATGCCTACAATAAATGATATGCCTTGGCTTGCTTCAATAGGCACAGCCTTGGGGATATTTATAGGTATAATTTGTATCATATTTGCAGTAATAGACTACTTTATTGCAAAAGGATTGTGGAATGGCAAAAATTGGGCAAGAATCATTATGATTGTATTTACTGCTCTCGGTTTCATTAGTTCTTTGTCTGGATTACCTGGTTCAATCGTCACATTGATCGTTGATGGTGTTATAATCTGGTATTTGGGCTTTAAAGATAACGTAAAAAGTTATTTTAGATAAAACTTTCCTTGCACGTTGAGAAACGTGCTTTTTCTTTTTTTATTAACATTTATTAACTCTTTTTTCTTGTATCAAAAATGAAGAATTTATTTTTTCTAATATTTGTGTTCTCAATTAGCTTTGCCTTGGCTTTAGAAATACCTTCTTATCAGGATAAGTATGTAAACGACTTTGCGGGAGTTTTATCCCTACAAGAAACAAATGAGCTTAGAAATTTATTCAGCTTTATAGACCAGAATACTACTGCAGAGATTGTATTTGTCTCTTCCTCTGAATGTCTAGGAGACTCAGATAGTTATGCAATGCAAATAGCTGAAAAATGGAAACCTGGAAAAGCAGATAAAGATAACGGACTAGTCATTTTGTATTGCAAGACGGAGAATAGGATTACAGTTAAGACAGGATATGGTCTTGAAGGAATCTTACCTGACGCAAAAGTAGGTAGACTTTTAGATCAATATTATGTCCCTCAAAGAAATTTGGGAAATATTTCTATAGGAATTGTAGATTTCTCTTATGCCATCTCGGATGAAATACTTCAAAATAGGGAAGAGGTATTTTCTGAAAAGATTGATATAAACTATCCATATATTATCTTTGTTATTTTGGTTTTTTTGGTAATTGGTTTTTTAATTTATCTTTTAACAAAAAGGAAGAATAAGGGAATTTCTGACTTCTTGGTATTCTTTTTTGTTGATTTCTTGTTTAGAATGATTATCTACTCTCTTCTCCTTAGGGGGAATAACAATAGATCCAGCGGAGGAGGATTTTCCGGAGGAGGATTCGGCGGGGGAGGATTTGGAGGCGGAGGAGCTAGCAGATAATTTTATAAAGCTCTTTTAGATTAATAGATTATGGTACAAAAAAAGATTTATCAAAAAACATGGTTCTGGGTTGTTGTTGTACTTGTTGTTGCTGCACTTTGGGTAATGTCAGGGTATAATCGATTTATTTCTTTGGACACAAACGTACAAACACAATGGAGCGAAGTCGAAAATCAATATCAAAGACAAGCGGATTTAATACCTAATCTTATATCTACTGTTTCAAGCCAAGTAACAACGGAGACAAAATTTGTTAAGGATGTTATTGCTGCAAGAACTGCTTATACTTCTGCTTCTAGTCAATTAGCAAAAGATACTGCAGGTCAACAAATGAACAGTGGAATATCTGCTTTTGTTAATGCCGTCTCGGAAAATTACCCCCAATTACTAGCTAGCGAGGCATACACTGCATTGAGAGATGAATTAGCTGGAACTCAAAATAGAATAACAACTGCAAGAGGAAGATATATTGAGTCTATCCAATCCTATAACATTGCAGTGAAAAGATTCCCCGGTAATGTTCTTGCAGGTTTATTCGGATTTGATCAAAGAGAGTATTATCAATCCCAAGCAGGTATAACTACTCCGGTTTTAGGAAATAGTACTTTACCTTAATAATATATTTTAGATAATAATTTTATTTATATAGTGAGAGTTTAGTAGAATTTAATGGTTCAAAAAAGCCTGCGTCTCTATCCCCAAGATTCTGATTGCCTAAGTGTAAGGCAGTCCGTTGCAAAAAAAAATTGTGGAATATATTACTCCCTTCTCACCTCTCTTTTGTTTGGGGGGGAATTAACCCCTAGAACCCATGGAGACCACATTTCTCTTCGGAATGGAGAGTTAAGAAATGGTAGTGTTGATGTGATTGTTCCTCATGAACAAGGAGCTGAGTTAATAGAAGTAAAATCTGGTTCTCAGAGAGATAAAAGAGTCTTCTTTTCACAAGAACAGATAAGAAACCATTTTGCAGACTTTCTAGATGAGCTAATATTAAAGGGTAATCCTGCCCCCGACCTCTCTCTTGTTTACTATCTTTCTCGTACTCACTCTCCTTCTTCGAGATACCAGTTTTTATATGGCCATTCACATCCTGGTTTTGTTAAAACCCTTTCGCATGAAACATCCTCTTTGGTAAAAATACCCTCTAATTTGTTTTATGCTTTTTGTTTGACCTTGCTTGGAGAGACATATAACAAAGATAAAACTAAAGCTCCAGACAAGGGTACTTTTATATATCGATCTTATGCAGAAATTTCTTCTTGTTTACACAACTCTCCACAACCTGTGGAAGGAATTTCTAATTTCTTATTAAGTGATGAAAGAGGTCCAAAACTTTCTCCCGAGATACTTGCTCGTCTTCATTTAGAGGATCTTTTTTTTGAGGAAAAACTTTCCAGTAACTTAGAAAGAAATATCAAATTTAGAATTCTAGATAAAAAAGATGGGGAACATGTTTATAGAGTTAAACCATTTAAAGTAAGAATTTTTTATATGCCTCCTAATTCTCGAGAAGAGTGGTTAGCAGATTTAAAGAAAAATCATGTGTTTTGGCTTCAAGATGTCCTTGGAGTAAGAGATCTTTATTATGAAACTCATGAAGCAGGAGAAGCGTATGAAGTTCCTAAAAAGTTACAGACTACTCAAGATAGATTCCTAGAATCAGCTGAATTGGAGGCGACTAACCAGGAATATGATTAGTTTGATTTCCGATTTAGAGATAGAAACTGCAAAGAGTGTTTTAAAAAAACACGTAATTCCTTGCTTAGATATAATGCATGGATTAGAATCTTTATATTTTTGTATAGCTAGCCAAGCTACTCCTTGGGAAAAAGCTAGCCATTTTATTAAATCCTTCCGAGAAAAATACGTGCATGCTTCTGATTACCAAAGCTGTCTACTTGACCCGGAGGCACTATCTAAGCATGCAAAACAGACAAGGCTAAGATTTCATCACCAGGATAGATTTTCTCCCGTAATAAATTATTTTCTAACAAACCCACAAGGAATAGAAGAACAGTTAGTTAAGGTACTTAATGCAAACAGTACAACAAGAGAAAATTTTGTTAGAGAAGTAGAATTTGTAGGACACAAAACTTTCTCCTTTTGGCATCTTTGCTTAGGTGGAAAAAATTTGGCTACACTTGATGTCCATGTGAGAAGACAGCTGGCATTAGACTTTAATTTTTCTATAGATCCTAAACATTATCAGCATCAGCCTCGCCCAGTAAAAGAAGAAGTTACCTACAAACACCCCGGATTATTTGGAGAATCTTATCCGGTTATAAAACGATCTCAACAAAGGATCACAACAGAGCCAAGCGGTTTAACTTATAATAGAATAGAAGCAGAAATGAGAGATTATTTCTCTAAAGATCCTCGCCTTTTAAAATGTGGAGGAATCCAAGAGGTCGATTTGGCACTAGCTACGACCCTCTTGTGGTGGAGAGGTGCAAAAAGAGAAAAATCTAACCAGCCCTGTTTAGTAGGTTTTATGGATGGTTTTCAGGAGTTACTTCCTTACTAAAAAGATATTGTTGATTATCTCTTACTACTTCTTGTTTTCTTGGTCTCCATCTCTGATGGTTTCTCCTTGCTACCTCTGCTCTTCTTTCTTCTAGCGTAGTCAGTATCTGGTTAACTTCATCCGAAACATATTGAAGGCCTAGTTGAGATTGACCGGCATGCTTATTCTTATTTTTTCTTTCCCCTCTTGAAGTGTACAATTCAAAAGTACCATTGTAAGCATTTAAAGGAGTATTAGCAACACAACCTTCTAAAAGAGGGCATGCAATTTCATAACAGCAGTGTTCATCCGAACGAGAACATCCCATTGAACCAATAACCCATAAAGCGGCATCAGCTATGCTTAAATTGAAATTATTCTCTTTGCAAATTTGTTTATATGCTTGCTCAAGTTTAGAAACTAGAGCTTTGCTATGTAATCCTTGCGAGTCTTGGTGTAATTTAATACAATCTAAATTTAAAGGAATCCTACCTTTATGGATATCTATTTTAAAAAGAATATTTTCTGGATCTGACGGCATTGCTAACTTTCGATCTATAAAATGAATTAAATTTAGATTAGCTATTCCCGTGCCTATGCCCTCAAACGCCATATGCCTTTTTCTTGCCTCGGTTATTGTTAGTCCTTCAATTAAATTTCGCGGATCGCCGCCATATTCATCTACTAGTTTTCTAGCATTATGAACAACGCTTTCTGCTAGCGTTTTATTTGGTCTAGCACGAATATTGTAATGAAGGACTTTATCTAGCACTTGGTCAACATCTGCCACTTTTGCTTCTGCAACTGCTTCGCCTGAAAAAAACCACCGATATTCTGAAGAATTCCATGCTTGATGAAGTTTCCTTTCTAAATAAGCAGAATTTGCTTGTCTTTCAAATTGGACGGAAGTCCATAAAAATTTTGCAGCAAGTTCTGGGCTTTTTACTTCTTCCCTTGCGGGGTTAAACTCTAATTCTTGAGGAATTCTCCATTGGGGAAGAAATCTTCTTCTCCAAACAGGATAGCCTCCATAAAATAGACCCTTGCCTTCTAGCGCAGCAGAGTATACCTTTCTTAGTCCTTCAGACAACTTTTGGATATCTATTTCGAACTGTGAAGAGCTATAAGTTACCTTGCCCATATAGAGTGGCAAAAAAACCACTATAAAAGAATAATTGTTTTCTAATAGGTATTATTGCACTACGGCTTTTATCCTTCTAATGCCAGCAGAGCTAGACTCTTCTTTTACTATCTTGAATATTCCTATTTCTTGAGTATTGGCTACATGAGGTCCAGTACATATTTCTTTAGAAACCCATCCTCTTGGATCTTTTTTACTTAAAATTGTGTAGACTGAAACTATTTTCGGATACTTCATTCC
>Ga0066603_10001120_pt1 | contig 18163 bp, 18 predicted proteins | sample Higcelweek8metaG_FD_59482 | JGI IMG/M metagenome (GOLD analysis project Ga0066603, IMG submission 59482) | Freshwater pond sediment microbial communities from the University of Edinburgh, under environmental carbon perturbations - High... | ecosystem: Environmental > Aquatic > Freshwater > Pond...
CTGCAGAGCAAGTTATCGGCAGAGCCAGGCCTCATGTATGAGTATTGCCAAAATCATTCAATAATATACTCTAAAATCAGGTATAGGTTATTGTATTTTGGGAAATAATATAAATAGGATATTCGTTAACGATTAATATCAAAATTTAGAATTTACACAAAACTTCTTATAGACCCAAACTGGGTGATTTAATATATTAAATACGATTAATCTTACATTTATCTATTGCTAAATGTAAGATTAATAATGTATTTAATATAGAATATTGCATAACAATTTCATAACATGTATAAATAAATTATATCACACAAGAGCCAAACGCATGTTCGTGTTTTCGCAGAAAAAAGAATGATGCGATACCTCTCAATCCAATATAATTTTATGATACAAAAAAATTGTCGCTGCGGCGACAATTTCTAAAAAACACTTAATAAATAATTAAGGCTGAATATACTATATTTGTCGTTCTATTGAACATGTCCTTTACTCTTAATCACTTCAATTACTTCATTCACATATCTTTCACAGATTTCGTTACTTTGTGCTTCTACCATTACACGGATAACTGGCTCTGTTCCACTTTCTCTTACAAGAATTCTTCCATCACTTCCAAGAGTGTCTGCTACTTTATTTACTGCACTCTGAACATCTAGATCATTTTGTGCATCAGGCTTACTCTTTACTCTGATGTTCTTTAATATCTGTGGGTAAATCTTTAATGGCTCTGCTAATTTTGATAAAGGCATCTTTTTTTCTAACATAACTTCCATCATCTTGAGTGATGTCAGAATGCCATCACCTGTTGTTGCGTACTTGCTGAAAATAATATGACCTGACTGTTCTCCACCAATACGATGACCATTTGTCATCATATTTTCGTAAACATATTTGTCACCTACCGCAGTTTTCTCATAATTAATGCCAGCTTCATCGAATGCTTTATACAAGCCGAAATTAGACATAATAGTGGTAACAACTGTATTGTTAAGGAGCTTTCCACGTTCTTTCATATAGCAACCGTAAATATATAAGATATAGTCTCCATCAATAATTTGTCCGTTTTCTGCTACTGCAAGGCAACGATCAGCATCGCCATCATATGCAAATCCAATATCGAGACCATTATCGATGACATACTTCTGAAGAAAAAGCAGATTCATTAATTTCTAAAACGGAACCTTCAAGCATAACATTATCACAAAATAATTTATTAAAAATGAAAGAAAGAAAGAATAGCATAAGTCCTGCATATAATACTACTAGCAATACAAACACGCAAATAAACAAAATCGAGAAATTTGAGACACAAAATGACAAAGTTTGACACCTGCTTCCGCACCTAATGTCTCAAATCCAGTCGGTAGTTTAGATAATCCAAAAGAAAATGAAGTTTATACGGCTGGTATCTTGATATGAGCTGAGTATCTAAAATTGATGTTGATAGATGGAAATGTTGTAGGAAATGTTGCATATGGCGATTCTAGAACGGATGTAAAAAATGCGTACCCAGAATATAACAACGGCAATTCAGGATACCATTATTATCTGGATACTACAAAGCTAACAAATGGAACACATACTATTGTAATACGTGAGGTAGGCAATAACGGTAAGGAAAATTCACTCCAAGTGAGGACAGTGAATGTTTTAAATATGAAGAAGTCAAAGAAATCAGCTCCAAGAATTTGTCCTTGGAGCTGATTTTTTATGCCTCGGTAATTTTTGGAATTATTTGCAAGTATTTTCTTTAGCCAATTATACATTAAACAACACAAAACATCAAACATTGATTTAAAGTGAATAATTGTATATTATAAATTGTGAATTCCACTTATGGGAAGATGATTCGCCTAAAAAATACAAGGAAGAGTTTATATTGGAAAACGTAGCAGATAATGTGAGTACAATTGATAAAATGATGTATGAAATAGAAAAACTCATTGAAGAACAAAAAAGAAAAAAGAAGTATGAGATTCAGTAGAAAAGATATTCCACCACTTAAAAAAGTGTTGACTCTCATCAATCCTTTTATCTTTTGTTCACCTATAATTCATATCAAGTTCACGAATAAGTTACTGAACTTGTCAACCTCAGTGAGTGGGATGAGCGTCAGTGACCCGAACGGACTAAGGTCTAAATTTCAGTGGAAGTTCACGTGTAAAACTTTTGGAAGTTAACATTATAATTTTTTTTCCATACATATCACTTCAAATCGAGAAGTTGATCTTTTATACACATCAGTAAAACCATTTTTATGATAGAAGTTTATTGCTTGCAGACTTTGCGCATAGACGTCTAATCTAATTTTATTTTTTCCTTCACCAGCAACTGTTTTTTCAACAAATTCCAGACAATTGGTTCCTATTCCTTTGTTAGTTATCGTAGGATTAACAGCAAATTTACTAATATATACTGCTTTACTATCTTGCAACTCTAAGAAAAATATACTTGTATCTGTTGTATACATAAATGTTGCTAGATATTCACCGTTATCTTCCAAAATATAAACATTTTTTGTTTTTATATCTTTTTTTATATTGTCAATTGAATAAGCATACTCCCAGTGATGAAGATTAAATTCCCTTAACATATACTGTCCAGAATTTTTCAATATATCATAAACAGCATCAATCAATTTATCATCATATATATTTACCTTTATATAATTCATAATATCTATTCTGGGTCAATTAAAAATTCAATTTCTTCTTTATCATTAATTTCAGTACCATTTTTAATGATATGCCCAAGTCTATCAGGACCTACGTGGAATTTTCTAACCCTATCTCCTATTCTATAATCAAATTGAATGTCAGATGATGCATTAACAATTTCCTGCTTTTTTATGATGCCATTGGAATCCGAAACAATAAGTTTGCCTATACATGGAATCAATTTATTTTTTTCAAAATCAATGTCTTCTCCCATAGCAGTTTTTATCATTATTTCGTAGAAGTCAAAGCCATAGTGCCTACTTATCAGTTCAGGAATACAAGTTGCTCCACATCTTCCACTTGCTTCTAATATAAAAGGATAATCATTTGATATAATAACATCCATATTTACAGCGCAGTCATTAAAACCAATTGCATGTACTACATTTTCACATTCTTTCATTATGTTTATTCGTAAGGTATCACTACATTCAAATGGAAAGTAGTGTCCGATTGGCACATCTGTAACACCATTATTCTTTGTAAGCTTCCCATGAATAGCATTAAGTACTACTTGATGATCCTTTACGAATAAATCAACACCAATTTCATACCCTTCAACAAATTCTTCAACAACAAGATAATCCTTTTGTGAATACGATAGAATTGAATCAAATAAATCGTTTATTTCTTTAACTGAACCAACTTTAGAAACACCTCTACTACCCGAACTATCAACTGGCTTTAGCATTACAGGTCTATTTACTTTTTCAAAGAACGCTATTGCATCATTTTTAGAGTAAGCCTTTTTAAACTGTGATGTAGAAACTCCCCCGTCGATAAACGCCTTTTTCATAAGTGATTTATCAGTAGAAAGTTCAGCTGCATCAAAGCCGATTCCACTTAAACCAAGACTATCATTAACGTAGCCCATCACTTTTACTGCAACATCAGTTCCAGTAGTAATAATCCCATCAATTCTTTCATTTTTCGCTACTTCTAAAATACCATTGTAATCTCTAGTGTCAAGGTAATATATTTTATCAGCTAGGGTGAATCCAGGATAATTTCCTTTTATACTGACAATAATACTATAAAGTCCTAGTTCTTTTGCTCTTTTAATTAACGGCACCTGATATATTCCTGCGCCTAAAATCAATATTTTTTTCATCTTAATCTCCAAAAAACTCAATAGTTTTATCAATTACTTTTTTCAGGTCATCTTTGTCCATATTATAGTACATAGGCAAACGTACTAAACGATCACTATCAGGAGTGGTGTGTTCATCCTCTCCAACAAAACGGCCAAACTTCAATCCTGCAGGAGCAGAATGAAGAGGAACATAATGGAATGTACATCCGATATCATTTTCCTTCATGAATTTGATATATGCTTGTCTTGTATCTAAGTCCTTTGCCTTAATATAAAACATGTGAGCATTATGTACACACCCTTCTGGAATTGTAGGAATTTCAATGATTCCTTTCTCCATTAGTGGTTTAAATACTTCATAATATGCATTCCAAGTAGCAAGACGATTATTATTAATCTTATCAGCCATTTCTAACTGAGCCCAAAGGTATGCAGCATTCAAATCAGACTGAAGATATGAATCCCCAAAATCTACCCATGTGTATTTATCTACTTGCCCCCTGAAGAATAAAGCTCTGTTTGTACCTTTTTCTCTAAGGATTTCTGCCTTTTCAATATAATCTGGATTATTAATAAGAATTGCTCCACCTTCACCAGCAGAATAGTTCTTTGTTTCGTGGAAAGAAAAACAACCGAATTCTCCAATAGTTCCTAACGCTTTACCTTTGTATGTAGACATAATACCCTGTGCAGCATCTTCTACTACCATAAGATTATGTCTTTTTGCAATATCCATAATTGTGTCCATCTCACATGCTACACCAGCATAATGGACAGGACATATTACCTTTGTCTTTTCTGTAATAGCTGCTTCAATTTTTGTTTCATCAATATTCATAGTATCGGGACGAACATCAATAAACACCAAGGTTGCTCCAGCCAATACAAATGAGTTTGCTGTAGACGAAAATGTGAAAGAAGGTAAAATAACTTCATCTCCGGGTTTCAATCCACAAAGTAATGCTGCCATATCAAGGGCAGTAGATCCACTTGTGGTAAGAAGGGCTTTTCTTGCTCCAAATCTTTCTTCCATCCAATTGCCACATTTCTTTGTAAAGGGACCATCTCCACAAATCTTATTGTTATTAACAGCTTCTTTCATATAATCAAATTCTTTACCTGTAAAAGGTGGTACATTAAATGAAATCATTTTACTCTCTCCTTAATTTTTTTACTTATTTTACTAAGTAAGCTTTTTGTAAATAAGATTGGGAAATACTTAATTAAAACAAAATGTCTTTTATGTGGTAGAACTTCAGACAAGGAAATCACCAAATTAAACCGATTCAAATATTCCTCTCTAAATTTTTTTGTATCAACCTCTATAAAAGACGTTTCATACTCAGTTTGATGATTCATCATTAACATATTCAAATTTCTTGAAAACTCTTCAAAATCAACTACAGAACCCTTTAATAAATTTTCTCTTTCCATAAGATATCTGTCATCTGTAAGTAATTTCTTTGCGTCAGATATTAAGCTCTCTGCGTCATCGTATTCAATTCTCCTATCTTCCTGATTTATTAGAAGCCCATCAGATTCATTTCCATGCTTTATTGTTAGAGGAATTTTCCCAGCCAAAGCCGCATATCTTGTCATTAACCCACCAAACATTGGATAAGTATTTAAATATAGAGTACATTCTTTGATTATTTCATAGAAATCCGGTCTTTCACCATAGTAAAAAACCTGATCAGGATATTTTTGAATTAATTTATCAATCTCAGTTTTATCTCCATTGCCAGCATAAACAAACTTGACATCAGACATTGTAAGTAATTCACTAACCACATGATAGAAAATATTTTCTGAATCTCCTAAAGTCTTGTATAAAGCCCCTCCACTAAAAATAAATTTGTACTTTGACGTGTCAAAGGGAAGTTTCTTAAATTCTACTAAAGTATCAATATAAGGAGATGGTTTAATTCTTACTATCTTTTCAATTGGTATTCTTCTTTCATATAATTGGATACTTTGTCCAACATCTCTAGAATTAAGACAATAATCAAAAGCGTTTACTCCAAGCCAAAAGGCATGATCTGTTAAATCAAGTTGAAATCTTGAAGTGCATTTTTTAATCTTATTAAAGACTATTGTTCCTATGACATCATATGGAAGTGTGTAGAAAAAAGCATTTTCCGGCTTCACATCAAGAAATATTTTATTAAGTTGATCTATTTGTAGAAGGTAATTACCATTAGTGTTTATATATATATATCTTACATCAAAATCTTTTAACTCATGTTTTAAACGCGGTTGCACATATCTGCTTTTATCTAATGTAATATAGAATAGTTTATACCCATTGTTTACAATTGATTTACAGTAATTAATCTCTAATCCTCTGGTGTCCATACCAAATCCATCATAGAAAATTACATTTCCTTTATTATTACTTTCATAATCAGTAACCAAATCATCAGACATTTGTAAAAGAATATCTTCAAGTTCTTGATCTACATATGTCTGATTAAAAAAATATTGAATTCCTGCACAAACCTCAATAGCTGACAAAGCTTCATTATATTTTTTTTTTGTTTTTGCTCTTGATGCTATATTTTTAAGTTTTGAAATTAATTGTTCTGCTTTTATTTTTTCTTCCATATATTTGCTACCTTTCTTAATAAACTGATCATTTCCACACATATTAATTCGTTCTTTAGTGCAAATTGAATCAACAAATAGATAGTTCCTGAACAACAAATCGATATGAAAAACCTAGAAAAGAGACTCATGTTTAACTGTTTCACCAATAAACACGAAGCAATTATGCCTATACAACCAATAATGGGAGGTAAGAATAATGATAATTTGTTATTAATTTGTATTCTTTTGTCTTTAGTTATAATAAGAAGAATAAAAATAACTAGTCCCGAAAAGGAAGTTGATGCAGCAGCAGCGTTTGCCCCGCCAATTGGGATTAATATGTAATTCAAGACTATATTTATAGCAGCTGATGCACAGCAAATACACATAAATACGAATTCTCTCTTGGATGGTAACAAAACCATATTACCTAAAAATGAGCCGCCATATAAACTTAAAATAAACCCAATCATTAAAATAACTAATGTGTTAGAGGCAGAAACATACTCATTACCTGCAATAAGTAATATTGTCTCTTTTGTCAAACAGGAAACACCCACCGCACATGGCAATCCAATTGTAATAAGAACGTTTAGTGCTTTTCTAAGTAACTCATTTATTTTTCCAAACTCATTATTCTCAAAATATAATGACATTCTTGGCATTAAGACCCAAACGAGTGAAGCAACGATTTGTGAGACTAATTGCTTCATTTTAACCGCACTACTATATAAACCGACCTCATAATCTCCTTTCATAAGTCCTAACATAGTAATATCAGAGCTATTAAAAATAGTTTGTGCCAAAATCATAACAAATAGTAAAGAAATCGGTTTAATATGTTCTTTCAAATCCATATTTTTCACAAAACCAATATTACAATATTTTCTTGTATAAAACATGTTAAGAACATTCGCCCCACTTGAAGAAATAATCATAATAAAAGCGTATTTAATATAATCGTCTGGTGCTTTTACAAAAACGAACAATAGTATTGTGCTAATTATTTGAAACACAATGGTTCTAATAGCTATGAATTTAAAATCTTCCATAGCTGAATTGATCCAATCGCATCCAAGTGTAGTGAATATTATAACAGTACTCTGAATTATTATTAACTCCCTATACGAATCGAGTTCTCTAAAAAAGAGAAAGGTTATTGCCATTAAAAAATACGCAATGAAAGTAGTACAGACATTAATAGAAAAAATTTGCGAAGATAATTTACTTAGTTCTTCTCTTTTATCTTTTCTAATACTACATTCTCTAATAGCATACGTAGTAATTCCTAAAGTTGCTATTAAAGAAAAGTAACTGACAAAAGAAGAACCAAAATTAACTTTACCGATGTTTTCTGGCATCAATACTCTTGAAGCATAAGGGAATGTTACTAGAGAGAAAATAATACTTGATATAGTTTTGACTGCATTTAAAACTGTATTAATTCTTATATTTTGTTGTTTCACAGAATTAACTCCCCTATTTTTTAGGCATCCATTCTAGTTGCTCTTTTACTATTAATTCACGATAAAGATCATCTATATGTGAAGAAATATCTTTCTCATTTAGTTTTTCATAATCAATTTTTAGTGCTTCTTCAATTATTTCTTTATTAAATCGGTACTTTATTACCTTTGATGGGACGCCTCCAACTATTGAATATGGAGGAACATCTTTTGTAACGACAGCGCCAGCAGCAATAATAGCGCCTTGTCCAATATTTACACCAGACATTACGGTTACCCCAAATCCAATCCAGACATCATCACCAATTACAATATTTCCTTTTGATAGGCCTTCAAAATGCTCATCTAATATTTTCACTTTATAAGTGTATGTGGATATATGATTTGTGTAATGATCAGCTGACAACAAGAACGATACATTAGGGGCAATAGAACAATAATTTCCAATATATAATTTACTTTTATTATTATATGTTAAAACATAAATACTGCCATATGATTCTTTTCCTACATTTACTAAGTTAATATTAAATAAATTGGCGGGTGTTACGTAATTATGCTTATTTTTTCTTCTAAATCTTATTCTCATTATTAAATATTGTAGTTTTGAAATGGGCCACATATATAAATCACCTCTATATAAATAATTTAACTTAATCACATTCAAAGAATATTAATTATTACTACTTTCTATTTTTCTATATTTCTCTACATAACTAAACACCAATAAAAAAGTAACTAGCGATAGCGCACTTGATAAAGAAAAAAGATTTTTTTCCCCCATGGAGTACAACAAAACACTAATGAAATATGCATTTATAAAATGATTATATTTACTATTTGTATTATCGTATTTGTTAAATTTTGTATTTATTTTTCTTAATTCTAAAGATAGCTTAACAAGCAAGATAATAAACAGAGATAGACATATTATTCCATATTGATAAAAAACATCTAAAAAACTATTATCAACCTGTACTCTCCTAACATCAAAAACCTCAGAATTTCTAAAGCTTCCTATTCCAAATAATACTGCGTTATTATTGATAACCTCTTTTATTGCCCTCTCATAGTATACAAACCTTGATGATAACAAATAATTCAATGTATTCATATCTAATGAAGTTGAAGAGGCAAAAAATAGAACGAAGACAGAAAAAAATAGAATAAGCAGAAATTTAGAAATTATTATTCCCTTAGTTCTTGGTAATTTATTATAATAAAACATTATAACGAAGAAAATCATCGATACTAGTGATGCTCTTATGTCTGCTAAATATGCCATATATAGCGATAGCATCATTCCGATCATTAGAAAATAAAAGTATTTCTTATTTCTTTTTTCTTGATTAGCTAAGTAAAACGTTAAAGTAAATTCAACAAAGCTCAAAAAGCCTACGATTGATTCTGCCCCAAACCCGAACCTATGTCTAACAGCTGCACCAGTACTTCTTCCTAATGGAATAGTTACATCATTATAATGTGTAACAAATGCTATCAAAAGAACAATAAATAACGAATTTGCAATTATAGAAATCAATTTAATTTCATGAATTTTTAAATTTATTGCACCCCGTGCTAGCATAAAATAAGTCAATACAAATAGGTCAATTAAACTAAAGGTTTTGATAGCACCAGAAAAATTATAATTCACTACTAATGAAATGATTAAACATAGTGTTATTATCGTAATAAGTAATGACAGCTTTACATCGAGTTTTCTCAACGCAAATTTTTTGTAATTAAGCAGTAGATACAATTGAAAAACTACTATTCCAAAATACTTATCATTGGTATTTTCACCTATATATGTAATTAAATATATTATAAAAAATAAGTAGAACCATAAAACAGATTTTTTTATAATAAAATTCATAATTCTCCTATCTTGATTCTATTAAAAGGATTTAACTACTTATTCATACATTTACGGATAGACTCTAAGTACCCATATCCATTTTTTTCTGTAGGCTCCAGCATTGCGCCTTCAGCCCATTCATTCCAAGCATTAATTATTAGAAACTCGTCATCATAATTTCTCTTATTATCTTCTACAAGTTGTTTTAAATACTTGCCAAATTTTTCTGGTGAACCTCCTTTCATAATTAAAGATTTCTTCCCCTTACGGGCGCTGTTATCAAAATCAACAAAACAGCTTCTGAAAAGTTTTTTCCCATATTCATGTTTTTTATGTATTAATTTTTCCCAAACATAATCATAAGACATAAAATCTATTAGACCAAACTTCTTATTAATAAATCTCATAGCCTTTTGAATTGTAGAAATATAATACTTTGATGTGCATAGTGGTTCAAATTCAACAACAACGTCCGACTTGATATCATGATCACCTTTGTTAAATGAATTGATGAATTCTACAACATGCATTCCGTTAAACCCATTATCTTTCAATTTCTTATCCCAGTAATTAATCATTTCGTTAAAATTTTCGATTCTACAACAAGAATAAAAACACATCATCGGTTTTTTATCTACTTTAATGTATCTTTCATCCTTGAAAAATGGTAGAAGATAATCAATATGAGCATCCCAATCTTTTTTTCCACCATATTCCTGTTTAATCAAAATATCTGTATCACGACCATCCCACGTTCTTGCCCATGTCTCATTCGCCCAGCAGAAACAATAATGAATGTTGATTTCGGTATGATCTAACAATACCTCACATGGTTTTTCTAAAAGAAGCTTTCCATTAAACCAATAATGATAGTAAATAAATCCATAAACACCATACTCATTTGCTAAATCAGCCTGATAGTTCAACGTGCTAACTTGCGTCATGTCATAATAATTATTATTCAATGGGATTATTGGCTGTTGATGGCTACTAAACAATGGCTGAGCTTTTTTCACATTATTCCAATCAGTAAAACCTTTGCCCCACCATTTATCATTTTCTGGAATAGCATGATATTGAGGCAAATGTAACGCTAGTATTTTCATATTCTCAGTCCCCTTTATTTCTTAATCTTCATTCCTAAAAATCTAGCCGCCATATTAGGAATGTATTCTAAAGCTGCACCAACGTTCTTATCTTCGATAATTTTTTTTAAAATGTACTTAGCCATACCTGCGCCGGCACTATTAGTACCATAGTTGTTCATGTAAGGCTCTGCCCTATAAAAATCACCTGTGTCTTGATATCTCTTGTAAAGTGTTTTAAAAGAGAAATCATGAGAATGATAAACTTCTGATTCAGCACAATACTTGATTTTGTATCCGTTCATAATTAATTTATATGCGATATACTGATCTTCATTTGAAGCAAATCGTTTGCCATCATAGTAGTTAAGTTCTTCAAAGACTTTTCGATTGATAGCAGATGAGGCATCGGAGAAAAAGAAAGTACTTAGACCCAAGTCTTTTATATCATCTTTTGTTTTGATTAGTGACTTCTCACCATAATTCTTTTCTCTAGTATATTTTTCGATATTATTCTTTTCTGCCAACTGACGAGAATACGCTGCTTCACACTTTCCTTCAGCAATATCCTTAGTTAAGTAAAATAGCCAGTCTTTTCTCATTATCTTTATGTCTTGAGAAATGAAAACAATGATATCTCCATTGCAATTCTTAGCTATCATTTCTCTTGATGAAGAATGAGAGAACTCAGATGGTTCGATAACAACATACTTGACTTCAAGTTCTTTCAAGATATCTTCAGTTCTATCTTTGCATCTAGTAAGTATATAATTGACAGAATGAAGCTCAATGTTTTCTTGCATAAGAATTGTTTCATGCAAATTCATCAAGTATTTTTCAGCATTATATAGCGGACAAATCACATCTATTTTCATTCTCAACTCCTCATCTTTTCTTCATAATCTTCATTACACCGCAGCACATGCCCATGACTGCAACATAGCTACAAAATCGTATGGTATATCGATTACATCGAAATGTCACACAAGGATTAAACCTTTAAATAACCGAATAGTAAATGATATCCCTACATAAAAAAGAACCCATAACCACCAAAACACATATAGATAGTAATCCCTATGAGGAAGTACTCACCGATGTGTCCCAGCCTTTCTATATTAACCTCCAACACTAATGTTGAAAATTACTTCAATTCCTTCTTATCACAATCTTCAAACCAATCACGGTAAGTTTCTTCAAAGCTATACTTCCATTCGTATCCGCTACCGCTCATCTTTTCACCACTGATATTCGTACTAATCATCAGTTTCTTGACTCTCGCTGGATGAATACCTACCACCTTACCACCAATAGGTCCAACAACTTTGGCAATGCCCATCAATATTCCACTAGGAATAAGAGGAACAAATCCCTTTAGTCCAGTAGCAGCCCTCATAGCTTCAACTGTTTGCTCTATAGAGTAAGCAGGCTCAAATGTACAGTTGTATATACCATTCTTGCCATTCTCCAAAGCCCACGTAAAGAAACGAACAAGCTCCTTAACATAGATACAAGCCTTTATTGTGTCTTTTCTTCCAGTATATACAAAATATCTGCCCTTCAAACCGGCGTAAAGTCTAGTCATATTTCCATGCTCACCTTTACCATAAACAATACCTGGACGGCAAATTACTAATTGTCTTCCATCACCACTTACCTTCCATTTCTCATGAATCATTTCTGCCACGAGTTTAGAAATACCGTAAGGTGTGTTAGGTGTTGGGAGGGTTGTTTCACTCTTCATCTCCTCTGCTGCACCATAAGGAGCTATAGAGCTAGTAAAGAGTATTTTTTTAATATTATGTTTTTCAGCAAACTCAACTACATTTTCTGCCCCACGAATATTCGTTTCAAAATAATCATAGTCAGGATGTCCTGGTGTACGATGAACTGCTGCTAAATTAAATATTATATCATTATCACTTGGTGCATAATCAAACTCAATCTTTTTGCGTACATCCAAGCGAATATATTCCACATTTTCAATTTTTTCAACAACACCAGGAACTACACCGACTTCCCCTGGCATAACAATATCAAGACAGTAAATTTTATCTTCTGCAGAGGTACACTCTGATTTTAATAATTTGATTAAATGTGTTCCAATAAAACCTGAGCCGCCAAAAATAATATAATTCATAATTTCCTCCGAATTAGTAACTAAACAATTGTCTTTAATACATCCCACTGCTGATCTTTATTTGACAAATTGAGTTCTGTCCTATCTAGTAAGTGATATCCAGCTGCACTAGCTGTTCCGCTATACAATCCAACAACCCCCGGCCACTCAATCCCAATCTCTGGATCATTCCAAGCCAACCCACCTTCATCATTCGAATGATAGAAGTCAGTACACTTATAACAAAACTCAGCATTATCAGAAAGCACTAAAAAACCATGAGCAAAACCTTCTGGAATATAAAACTGTTTCTTATTCTCATCACTCAGCTCTACACCAAAGCACTTTCCAAAAGTCTTGCTCTCTTTTCTCAAATCTACTGCCACATCAAAAACAGCGCCTTTAATAACTCTTACTAATTTCCCTTGTGGATGTTCCTTCTGATAATGTAAACCTCTCAGAACACCTTTTACACTCATACTTTGATTGTCCTGAACAAACTCCATATTTAAACCAGCTTCTTCCATCTCCTTCTGATTATAGGTCTCCATGAAATAACCTCGTTCATCGCCGTAGACAGTGGGTTCTATAATAAAAAGACCTTCAATCGGACACTCCGTTACTTTGAGTTTACCCATATCTATACCTCAACTTCCTTAAGATATCTACTTAATGCGTCCTGCCAAGTTGGCAGTGGTTTGAATCCATTAGAAATTAATTTTTCCTTATTCATTCGACTATTACTTGGTCTCTTGGCTTTAGCTGGATATGCATCACTTCCAACTGGACTTACCTTAACCTGGCCGTAAATTGGATTAGTCTCACTAGCCTGTTTCATGATTTCGCATGTGAAATCAAACCAACTAATAAAACCGCCTTCGTTGGTTGCATGATAGATGCCGTATTTATCGCTTTCTACCATATCTACCAACAATCTACTTAAATCATAAGTATATGTTGGAGTACCAACTTGGTCATTAACTACCGATAAACTATCTCTTGTCTTACCTAGATTCAACATAGTCTTAACAAAGTTCTTTCCATTAACGCCAAATACCCAAGCAATCCTAACGATGTAGAACTTCTCCAACCATTTCTCAACAGCGAGTTCTCCTTCATACTTCGTCTGTCCATAAATGCTTAATGGTTGACGTTCATCATCCTCTTTCCAAGGTCTATCTCCTAAACCGTTAAATACATAATCCGTAGAGATATAAATCATCTTACAATCCAGCTCTTTACAAGTCTTAGCGATATATTCTGTTCCATCCACATTAACCGCTTGAACTTTGGCTTTATTCTCTTCATCTTCAGCCGCATCAACTGCTGTCCAAGCTGCACAATGAATAACACCATCTGGTTGAATTTCCTTCAGCATAGTACTTACTGCTTCTTCATCCGTAATATCCAGTTGCTCTATATCTACACCAATCGCTTCATGTCCACGTTTAGTTAATTCATTGACTACATCATAACCCAACTGTCCTTTAACGCCAGTAACAAATATCTTCATATGCTCCCTCTCTTTCTGTTATTTATCGGTTAGCATACATATTATCGTAATAATTTTGATACTCACCAGATATGATTGTTTCCCACCATGTTTTATTTTCAAGATACCACTTAATCGTTTTTTGGATTCCATCAACAAACTTTGTTTCTGGTAACCATCCGAGTTCACTGTGAATCTTTGTCGGATCGATTGCATAACGCATATCATGTCCTTTTCTATCGGTGACATAAGTAATTAAACTTTCTGGTTTCTCTAGCGCTTTACAGATAATCTTAACGATATCAATATTAGCCATTTCATTATGACCGCCAATATTATAGACTTCTCCAACTCTACCATTATGTATAATTAAGTCAATTGCTTTGCAATGATCTTCAACATAGAGCCAGTCTCTGACATTTTCACCCCTTACCATAGACAGGAAGTGGTTTGTCATTTAACGCATTGGCAATCATAAGTGGAATAAGTTTTTCTGGGAAATGATAAGGACCATAATTATTAGAACACCGACTAATCGTCACAGGCAGCCCAAAAGTTCTATGGTATGCAAGTACTAATAAGTCAGCTCCTGCCTTTGAAGATGAGTAGGGGCTACTTGTATGAATCGGTGTTTCTTCCGTAAAGAATAGATCTGGTCTATCTAATGGTAAATCACCATATACTTCATCTGTTGAAACTTGGTGGTAACGTCCTATACCGTATTTTCTGCAAGCATCCATTAGTACTTGGGTTCCTAATATATTCGTTTTTAAGAAAATTTCTGGATTTTCAATTGATCTGTCCACATGACTTTCTGCAGCGAAATTAACAACGATATCTGGATGTTCTTCTTCGAATAGATTAAAAATTGCTTCTCGATCACAAATATCAATTTTACAGAATCGGAAATTCGAATTTTTTAATGGTTCCTCCAAAGTTGAGAGATTACCTGCATAGGTTAAACTGTCAACACAGATTAATCTATATTCTGGATATTTAGACATCATGTTCATTACGAAATTAGATCCGATAAATCCAGCTCCGCCTGTTATTACAATTTTCATAGGGGTATTTTCCTCTCTTAACTAATACTATTCATTTGTTTTATTCGCATTTATGTATATTTATGTGTTTTGTGTTAACTTAAGTATTTCGAAACTTTTTGCTATAATAAAGCGAATAAGCCTGTTACAAAGGGACCACCTTCTCCACAGGCTTAAGCCAAACATCCTTCAATTTTTAGCTATCCCAGCCAAAAGAATTTTAGAAGTCTTCTCCATTCCTAAGCCTTTGCGTGCGTTAGAACAAAACACTGAGGTTCATCAACATACCTCAACTAGCTCCAACCCGACACATACCAACCTTAAATCACCCATTATATCTATTTCTATCCAGGCTTGTCGCTTATGTCTGTTTATCTTTCTGACAATACTCTCCAAGCCCTTAAGTGGTCCATCTTTTATATATACTTTGTCTCCCTTTATTATCCCAAACGACATATTAATACAATGCTCATTATTACATAAGCCAAGTAACCGCTCCCTCTCGGAATCCTTCATGGCAAACTCTGAGTCCGAGTATTTCAAAACACTCAACATCTCATTTATCCCTTTTGAAATTGAGAGTATAAGCTTTTTAAACTGATGTCCCGAAAGATTGGACTCAACAAATACATAACCTGGAAATAAAATTGCAATTTCTTTTCTAGTTGTCCCAGATTTTTTAAAGTACATCTCCTGTAGTGGTATAAAGGGTACTCCCTCGCATTCACTCAATTGCATCCTTAAAAATTGCTCTATCTTTTTTTCTTTTTTTGTCTGAACTACAAGTACATACCAATACATATCAATACCTCATATTTTACAAGAACTTTGATATAGCTTCGCCCTTTCACTCATCTTCTTGAATAAGCTACTCAATAATCACTGTATTTTCCTTATTGAAATTCAACGTGACCCACCAACGATTAATCTCCAACAAGTGCTTGTAATATCAATCATGCCTACTTCTTTTTACTTGGTTTTTGCTTGACTACACTTGTTTCATCATAATAATAATTTCTGATATTGCCCTTGACTCTATTTAAAACAATACCCAAAATATTTGCATTTACGTTTCTTAAAATATCTATTGAATTTTCAATAGTATTAATTTTTGACTTTCCAGCAGACACTACTAGCAAAGTACCATCGGTCATTGTGGAAAGTATTTGTGCATCAGTTATGAATCCTGCAGGAGGTGAATCTATAATTATCATGTCATAATCAGACCTTATTCTTTCAATCATATTTCTCATAGCAGTAGATCCGATTATCTCTGAAGGATTTGGCGGTATCGGTCCTGATGTAAGTATATCAAGGTTTTCTATTTGAGTTTTTGTAAGTACTTGTTTATAGTCCTTTCCAGACGTTAAGACATTTGTTATTCCAGCTTTGTTTGGGATTTCAAAAGCATTATGAATATTTGGTTTTCTCAGATCCCCGTCTATAAGCATTACCATCGAACCCGCAGATGCAAAAACGGCTGCCAAATTGCATGAAGTAACGGTTTTCCCTTCGCATTGTCCGGCCCCTGTTATAAGTATGCACTTTATATCAGTATCAACAGATGAAAACTGAATATTTGACCGAATTATCCTATAAGACTCCGCAGATGCAGACTTTGGCTTGCTTGTGACAACAATTCCTATATTGTCAGTAACCTTTGTTTTGTCTCTTTTAATTTCGTTTATAGTACCCATAAGAGGCAAGGGAAGTTTTTTCTTCACATCCTCAGCAGACTTTAATGTATTATCAAAAAACTCAATCAGTATTATTACTCCTGCACCTGCTAGTATCCCAAGAAAAAATGAGATCATCAAATTTTTTTTTCTGTTTGGCAGCACAGGGATATCATTCATCTCAGCTGTATCAATAATTTCAACATTGTCAATCTTGGTTATTTTTTTGACCTTGTCGATAAAGATGGCAGCAACTTTGTCCGCAATTAATGCACATACTTCAGGACTTTTATCCTTTACGGCTATTCTCATTATTTTGGTGTCGCTTATAAGGCTCACTGTAACCATATCACTTATTTGATCATATGGAAGTCTTGAAACCTCAGAAAGGACACTGTTATTTTTAGCATCTTCTTCAAGTTGCTTTTTGGTTTCCTTCATTACAGTTCTACTCTTCACTATCTCGCTGTAGTCCTTGATGACATTTGTGCCTATTTGCAAATCTTGAAGCAATGAGGTAACACTGCTTTGAGATAGCTTTCCAATATATAGAGATGTGTTTGACTCATATACATTTTCAAGGAATTTATAACTGTATATTCCAGAAATCAGTGTTGCTGTAAAAACTGTGATAGCAAATATCCACCAATAGCGCCTGAATGCTTTCAATATATCGAATAAATCTATTTCTCCATCTTCTTGATACTGTTTTGGTTCCATTATTTCACCTCAAAAAAAATTTGCTATTTCTACATTTGTCATAAGAATCTATACAATATAATAGACAAAATATGCAACTTCGTCAATTGTTTAACAGACGTTTATCAAAAAATGATAAACTTTTACTTTATAACCTATATTATTTCTTAAATAACAAATCAAAATGTTTGGTTATTTTCCATATTTATATTTTGCACAGTAAATATAATATACTAAGTTGCTAGTTATTGTCAATGCACAGTTTTAACTCGGGGTGCATAAAATAATCGTGCACCATATATTAACAATCAAGCCACCTTTGATTTACCATA
>Ga0066603_10001140_pt1 | contig 17960 bp, 15 predicted proteins | sample Higcelweek8metaG_FD_59482 | JGI IMG/M metagenome (GOLD analysis project Ga0066603, IMG submission 59482) | Freshwater pond sediment microbial communities from the University of Edinburgh, under environmental carbon perturbations - High... | ecosystem: Environmental > Aquatic > Freshwater > Pond...
CAGACGTCCACAATAAAGGGGAAAGAGAACATGAGCTTCCGAGACAAGGTTTTCAAACAGGCTGTCGCCAGAGCGGCCTCCAAAGAGAACAGCAACAGGGATTTTCTATTCAATACCCGAACCCGGACAGAATTCCAGCCGGAAAGTCTTTCAGGTTTCGAAAGGAGACCGGGAGTCTTTTTCTGTATTCCAGGAGCACCTCTTGTTTCAGCGATGCTGCTCGCCGCATCCGGAATTTTCTTGTCCTTTTCCGCTGAAGCCTGCACCCGGTTCACCTATGTCGGCCTCGACAATAATGTCATCACCGGCAGATCCTGGGACTGGCCCAATGACGGGTATGCAACCTTGTGGGCGTATCCGGCGGGGCTTTCCCGAAGCGCCTGTGTCAACGACAAGAACAGCGTTGCCTGGGTGTCCAAATACGGCAGTGTCACAACATCCGCCTTTAATGTCGGTACCGCCGATGGAATCAATACGGAGGGATTGTCGGTCAATATTCTCTATCTCGCCGGAAGCGACTATGGGAAGCCCGATCCGGGGAAGAAGAATCTGACTCTGTTTTCATGGGCTCAGTTCATGCTGGACAATTATGCCACCGTGAAGGAGGCCGTGGAAGATTTCGGCAGCGGAAAATACAATATGCTGGGCGTGCCGGATATGGACGGAGAAAAAATGCATCTGCATTTGTGCATTACGGACGTCGGCGGAGACAATGCCGTTTTTGAGTATATCGACGGTAAACTGGTGGTTCACCACGGCAAACAGTATAATGTCATGACGAACGAGCCTTCCTTCGACCAGCAGCTGGCATTGAATGCCTATTGGCAAAGAATGGACGGCAAATTCCTCCCGGGTACGGAAGATCCCGCCGACCGGTTTGTCCGTACCAGCTATTATCTGGATAACGCGTTGAAAACAAAAGATTACCAACAGATGGTCGCCACGGTCTTTTCGATTATCCGCAATGCTTCCGTTCCTTTTCTGAACGTCAGCCAGAAGCGACCCAATCTGGCTCCGACTTACTGGCGTAGTGTGGGAGACCTGACGAACAGAATTTATTATTTTGAAGAGGCCAACCGGCCCAATGTATTCTGGGTCGACTTGAAAAAACTGGACCTCAAGAATGGGGCTCCCGTCAAAAAGCTTCCGCTTGTCAACGGTGAAATTTATTCGGGTGAAGTGAGCGCGCATTTTGTTGCGGAAAAGCCTTTTATCCTCGGCGACCTGAGCGTCAAAAAGACTCAGAAATAATCGGACCTTTCAGATCACGCGTTGCCTTCGTTTCCGGATTCAACTTTTCTGGATCCGGTATCCGAACGGCTTTTCCGTTTCCGGGAGGAGCCGTTCGGACCCGCGCTTCTTTGATCAGGGAATCAGCTTGAATGCCTTGACCAGATCCGCCACCTGCTTATCGTTGATCGGTTTCATGCCGCCGAGAGCGCGGGCGTTGATGGTTGCCTTGGCGCTGTATTCCGCCACTTCCATACGGTCGAACGCCTCGAGAAGCGTGCGTCCGCTGGAAAGGATGCAGTCGTTTTCGATCATGATCACGGGATAGCGCGGAGAAACGACCGAAGTCACCTTCCGGCAGTCGCGGAAATGGGTTCCGAAGGGGAAGGAGGGAACCTCCCTCAGCAGAATGTAGCTTTCCGGGATGACCCGGGGATCGAAAGGCTTGCGGGAAACGCAATAGCCCATCAGGTTCGGGGGATTGGCGATGATCAGGGAGTTGATTTCCGGCTGGGCGTCGAAAATCGCCTTGAAGAACCACGTCGCGCGGCTGATCTTGTGTCCGGCTTCAAAGGTCGATCCCTTGACCAGGATCAGGTCCTCCGGGCGGAGGCCGCCCCGGTCGAGTTCGCGGGGAGTGATCAGGAAGCTGTTCTTGTCAATCCTTACGGCGAAGGTTCCCTCCGTGCTGGTGAAGAGCTTCTGGCGGTAGGCGCGGCGGACCAGCAGGGACATCTGATACCGGAGTTCCATTTCTTCGCTGGAATGTTCCTCGAGCACCGCCGGACGGAAATCCGCGTTCCGGTCGATCTGGCTGAACTCAAGGTCTGTTTCGGAGAGATAATACGGGGTTCCGAGCTGGAGGGCGCTGTTGATGAGACGTGCGCAGAAATCGAGCGTCTCGAAGCGCTGGAAGGCCTGAAGCAGGGTGGCTCCGGCCGTGCAAGCGCCGTGGTTTTCGAGCAGGATGGTGCTGTGCCCTTCGGCGAAAGCATTGGAAACCTGTTTTCCGAGGGCCTCGCTGCCGGGAACCTCGTAGGGGGCGTATCCGACTGTGCCGCAGATCATTTTAGCGGTAGGATGGACATAGGTGTTCGGAATCTGTCCCGTGATGCTGAAGGAGACCAGCGCCGGCGGATGGGCGTGAAGGATGGCGCGGATGTCCGGACGCATTTTGTAGATGGCGCGGTGGAAGGGGAACTCGCTGGAGGGTTTGTGGCGTCCCTCGACCGTGCCGTCCGCCTTGACGCAGACGATATCCTCGCGGTGCAGCGTGCCTTTGTCGACACTGCCCGGACTGATCCACATGTCCCCGTTGGAATCCAGAACGGAAAGATTTCCGCCGCTGGTAGTCGTCATCCCGTATCCGTAAATTCGCTGCATGATCTCGACGATCTGGTCACGAGGATGAACGTAATTGATAGTTTCCATAAAACCGGCACCTCTTTCATGATGGTTGGAAATGTATTGACAATATATCATGGGAAACGATTTTTTTCCAGAGTTCCTGCCTCGAAACAAGTCCGCCTTCCGGCAGAATATTTAAAAACAAACAGGGCGCAACCTTCTCTCCGCCTCACGGATAAAAAGTTCACGCCCCGATTTTATGAAAAGATCGAATTACTTCTTGGTCGTCGTATCCGTCGTTACCGATTTGGAAGTGTCCTTCTTGGCGCAGGCCGCCTTGGAAGTATCCTTCTTGCAGCAGGAGGTTTTCTTGCAGCAGCAGGAACAGGTCGTTTCCGAAGAAGCGGTTCCTGTCTTCGTGGTCTGGGTGGCAGAGGTGCTTGCGGCCTGAGCCATCACGACCGATACGGCGGCCGCCATGACAAATGTGAGAATTGCTTTCATCTTCATCCTCCTTAGTTGGATGTTAGAGGTTTGGCGATCCCTTATTCTTCTACGAGAGATTTTCCCGTGCCGCGGACAACGGTTCCGCAGGTGAATGCCTTGAAGCCTGCCTCGCGACAGATCTTGAGGGTGGCGGCTTCTTCCGCCTTCGGCACGAAAAACACCATTCCGACGCCCATGTTGAACACATGGTAGGCTTCGGAATCGACAATATTGCCTTCCTCGACGATCAGCTTGAAGATCGGCGGGGGATTCGTGATTGCGGATTTGCTGAAAACAGCATTCACTTTTTTCGGCAGAATCCTCGGGACGTTGTCAATCAGGCCGCCTCCGGTGATGTGGGCGATGCCGTCCAGGGAAGCCCCGACATCCATCAGCGCCTTGATCGCGGGCCAGTAACAGGTGTGCGGCTTGAGAAGCGCCTCTCCGATGGACTCGCCTTTGAGTTCCTTCAGATGGGAGCCGACATCGTAGCGGCGGACCGTGAAGAGGACGCGCCGGGCCAGACTGAAGCCGTTGGTATGGAGACCGTTGGAAGGCAGCGCGATCGCAACGTGCCCCGGTTTGATTTTTTCGCCCGTGATGATGCGGTCTTTTTCCACCGCGCCGGTAATGACGCCGACCAGGTCGAAATCTTCTCCATACATGCCGGGCATTTCCGCGGTTTCTCCGCCGAGGAGCGCGCAGTTGACTTTCCGGCAGGCGTCCGCGATTCCTCCAAGGACTTCCTCATACAGGGGAGAGCGCAGCTTGCCGATTCCGATATAGTCGAGAAAGTAGATCGGTTCCGCGCCCTGCACGGCGATGTCGTTCACGCAATGGTTTACGATGTCGTGCCCGACGGATTCATATTTTCCCATCATGGCGGCAACCATGAGTTTTGTTCCGACGCCGTCAATGCTGGAAACAAGGACCGGTTTTTTGTATTTGGAAAGGTCCAGCTGGAAAAGACCGCCGAAGCCGCCGATGGGGGCCAGCATTTCCGGTCGTTTAGCGAGCGCCAGTTTCGATTTTAATTTTTTCAGAAGACTGGTTGCCAGATCAATATCCACTCCGGCATTCTTATATGTCTGATGTGTGCTCCTGATGCTCACTGAGGTATTTCCTTTCCTTGGAGGTTGAAGTTGCCGCCATAACAAGTAATATAACACGCCATTTGGGAAACTGCAACTCAATTTTTCGGTAAATAAGCGAGTTCCGCGTATTTGCATTTATTTTTTCGGCGGATATATTCCAATGGTCCAAAAAAGAAGGGTTCCGATCAGCATGCTGTTTCATTGGGAAAACCGGTATTTCGAACCCGGAATGCCGAATGGAGAACTGGTGATTCTTGTCCACGGGCTTTTTCTCGGAAGTTTTGTAATGGTTCCCCTGGCGAAAAAACTGGCCGCGAAGGGATTCCATACCGTTTCCTACGATTATCCGACCATGAGCCGGAAGATGGATGAACATGGAGCAGACTTCGCAGTTTTTATTGAACAGATGTCTAAAAAAGAATATTCGAAAATCCATTTCGTGACACACAGCATGGGAGGACTCCTTCTCCGTTCGGCGCTGCACAAGATTTCTCCGGAGACGGCGGCGAAAATCGGACGGAGCGTCATGCTCGCGCCGCCCAACAAGGGATCGGACCTGGCATATCTGGCGGTAAAGCTCATCCCGTTCGCGGACAAGATCGTTGCACCGATCCGGGATCTCTCCTCCGCGAAAGACTCTTTTGCCAACACCTTTCCGGAACCCCCGGAAAAGTTCGACATTGCGGTTGTCGCCGCCTCCCACGATACCAAGGTCAGGCAGTCCTACACTCATCTGAGCAAGGAAAAGGCACACGCCACTGTCCTTTCGTCGCATACGCTGATCGTCTACATGCCGCGCACGGCGGAACTTGTCTGCAACTATATTGAAACCGGTAATTTTGAGGGAAACAATCATGGATGAAATCCGAATCGAAAGAGCCTCGGACCCGAAAGAGCTCCTGCGTCTCGCGGGATCCGTCGGCTGGAATCAGACACTGAACGATTGCGCCGAACTGGTCGACAGACCGGATGCCGTCTGCTTCTTTGCGCTCCACGGCAACGCCGTCATTGGTTCCGCGGCCGCAAAGCTCTACGGAAAAAAAGAGATGGGTTACATCAATATGGTCGTGGTCATGGAGGAGTACCGCGGACAGAAAATCGCCACCCGGATGCTCCATACGCTGATGGAATATCTGAGCGACTTCAAAACCTTGCGCCTTTACGCGACGGACGCCGGCAGCTACGTCTATTCCAAACTCGGTTTCAAAACCTATGCGACCATGCATAAATATGGCGCGGAGCATTATCGGGCGGACGTTTCCGGGCGGATCCGGCCTCTTCTGGAAAGCGATCTTGCGCAAGCCGCCAGACTGGACGCCGCCTCCTTCGGATTGAACCGGGAATCCACGCTGGCCTATTTCTACCGCCAGTCTCCTGAATTCAGCTTCAAGCTCTGCCGGGAGGACGGCTCCATGACAGGATTCACGATCGGGCGCAACGGGCCCGTATCGCGCATGGCGTCCGCCATTACCGCCGAGTCGGAGGAGGATGCTTTGGAACTTTTCAGCGCGGTCGCCATGGCCGCTCCGTCCGCGGAAAAATCCCTGATGGTCATTCCGGATAACCAGACGAGGATGATCGAGCTCGGCAAGCAACGCGGGTTCACGATGGGAACCGCCCTCGTATGCATGGACTACGGACAGCCCGGTCCCATGCCCGGAGCCAAGTATTTCGGGATGCTCGGCGGAGACTTCGGATAAATGCCGGAAATTCAAAAAAAAAGCAAAGACTCCGGAAAGGGGTCTTTGCTTTATGAGTCGATTCGTGCCGGTTACTTTGCGGTCTTCTTGAAAGCTTTCTTGGAGTCGAAGTTGTAGTAGGAACCGAGGGAGATCAAAGTCTTCGTATGAGTAATGCCCTTGATCTGGTGACACATCTTGTCGGCCAGGATCATGGACAGCTGCTGGTTGTCGTCTACTCGGGCGATGGCGGCGAGGTCGTATTCACCGGCTACGGAGTGAACTTCCATAATGCCGTCGATTTTGAGGACTTCGTCGATGACGTCCATGATGAGATCGCGTTCGACATTCACCAGGATGATTGCAGTGACCATTGGTTACCTCTCTTTTCGGTTTATGTTGTGTTTGTTTTCAGTTTGGATTGCGTTGTTGTCGCGCATTCCTTGCTTAATTCCTAAACATAACGACAGAAAAGCGCTTTTCAAGGCAAAATCAGCGAAAAAAAAATAAATATCGTATTTTTCATCCGGAAATTCAGGCCAGATTCGTATTTTCCTTCCGGAGAACTCCTTCCCCTATGGAGAATCCGGATTCTCTACCAGGACAACACGTTCAATCCAGATGAAATTTTCTTTTTCTTTCGAGTCCTTGAAAAACTTTGGTCCATCGGCTTTGATGGAAACCCACAGTTCGAAAGGTTTTCCGAAGAGCTCGTCCCGGTAGAAGTGAAGCTGCGTTCGCCAGGATGCGTCCAGGAAGGCAAAGGTTTCACGCAAATTCTGAACGGTTCCAATTTTATACCATTGAAATCCTTTTCCGGACGGCGCCGCGACTTCTCCTGCCGCAGGAGAAGTCATGTTTCTTGTGCTGTAGACTCCGAAGCATAAAGGCTTTCTGTCGATGTGCGGTGAACTCGCCAAGGGGATCTTCAGCGCATATCCTGATTCCGCATCCGGCGCGGCAACCAGAGTCGATCTCCCCTTGGATTGATCCTCGAAGCGGTTTGCCGGAAAATCATAGAATATTTTACCCTGAAAGTATTTCGGCGGCGAGGGTTCATTCGGATATCGCTTCAGGTTGTATTGCTCCATTTCGGCTGTAACAACGGGAATAACCCTGGAGGAAAGGACAGCGGATTCCAATGTCGACGGCCAGACTTCACGGATTCGACACTGTGCCGCGGCAAAGTCAAGAAGTGAAGTCGTGACAGGCGGAGCTCCGAAGCGACGCAGAGGGAATCCGAATCCCTTGCGGCAGGTAAGACGATCCAGCCCGAGGCGCGCCCGGCGGACACGTGTTCTCAGCAAAGGCGAGTCCTGAACGGCATTTTCCGCGTCATCGAAAATTTTATGACAGCGGCACATCGTCGCATCATCCAGATAACTGAACGTTCCTACCCGGGGATTGCCACCGATATAGCCATTATTTCTGTTCAATACATCCCGAAGAGTTGTACGGTATTCATAAATATATTTTCCCGCCGCACCATAATATTTTTCCATGAACAGTGTTATTAGTTTCTTCAGATCGGCATCCGGATTTTCCATCAGTTTGGACTCAAGAAAGACCTTCAGATCATACATATTCTCAAGGTATGGATTCCCCTGTTCCCAGAAAATTCCCTTTACATTATTATCCCGGTAGAATTGATGGGTTTTTCCATATTCAAGTTCCGTTGCGGCGGGGAGCCCCTGAACGCCTTCCCAGCAGATGTATGCGTATTCCCAGATGAACAGATTCTTTGCAATTTTGCTCCAATCCCGGATTTTGTTGGCCCATTCGGCATTGTCCGAACTGCTGATGGAACGTCCCGGATTGGTTTTACTGCTGCGGCAAAGCTTGATGATCAGGTTGTCTCTCGGACGGATATCAACTTTCGGGGGGGCGATGGAATATCCATACGCCAGTGTGCTCAGATAAATATCCGGGTAATCTTTCCGGATTTCGTCCGCCAGATCATTCAGGAGAAGCAGCAACTGACCGGAATAACCGTATTTTTTGACCTGCGCGGCGCACCGTTCGCATTCGCACGGAGTGGTTCCGTCATTCTGCGATATGTCATATATCCGCTGCGGACAAGTCCCGTTGAACTTCGCCTGGCGACGATCTTTCTGAATCCACTCTTTCAGTTGTTTCAGGAAAATATCTTTCAGTTCCGGATTGGAAAGGCACAGTTGTCCGCTCCATGCTCCGCCTAGATTTCCGCCTCCGCGGGTCCCATTTTTCAAGGCAAAATATTCCGGATGCTCTTTGAAGAATCTGTTTTGCGGTATATAACAGCTGAATGTATGACAGTGATATGGAGTGCCATAGGTAAACGCTCCGCCGAATTCCGGACGGATCGGCACATCCCCGGCCCGGTTCAAACGGATTCTGATTGCGAATTTGTCCCGTCCGGCAAATTCTTTCGGAGCGTAGATGTCCCGGTAGAAAAATGCCGGTGTGCCGCGCAAATCCATGGATTTCAGGGAGATGTCCGTCGGAGACGGAAGATACTCTTCTTCCGGATTCCACCAGTGAATATCGCAGGCATCTTCCAGAAAATGATAAACAGCATAGAGTGTTCCTCTTGTACCGCCTCCGTTCAAAACGACATCTTTTCCGAATGATTTGACTACCCATTCCTCATCCCGCAGTTTTTCATTGTCCAATCCTTTGCTTTTTGCGAATCCGGTGTTTCCCACATGAAAGACAATTCCATCAGTCCCCCCGACGGAAAGTTTCTCCTTGACAATTTTTCCGAGATAGGTTTCCAGCTCCTTTGCCGCGGTCTGCTCATAAATCGCAGCCCTTTCGGATGTGACCACACGGAATGGGGACGTATCGAAATATGTTCTGCAGTTTTTCAGCACGACTAGAGAATCCGGACCCACTGTAAAAACAATCCGAACCATTGATGGTTTCCGCTGGATGCTCTTTCCGTCTTTCTGAAAAGGATATGCCTCCTTCAAAAAGAAGGTTGCTTTGATCTTTTTGAATTCATTTTTCAGAAGGAACTGTTTTTCGCTTGAAAGCTGGCCAAAATAACCAGTATCATATAAATAAACCTTGAACAGAAGATACCCTTCTCCATTGGCATCCATTTCTATCGTGATCCGTTGTCCCGGTTCTGCCTTGTATGTGTTTTCGGTATAAAAGTTCACTTCTCTTTTTTCGGCCATTACTTTGAATACGGAGCCAGTTCCGTTTTTCTCCAGCCGGGTTTCCCCCAGTCCGCTCTGGTGATCGAATTCCTTCACCCAGTGAACCGGAGCATTTCCTTTGGGATTCAAGGAGTCGAAGTTTCCATAAACATTGACTTCCGTTCCGAGAAGACAGGAACCGACCAGACCGACGATGCAGGATGCCATTATTTTTTTGTACATTTGCAGGATATCTCCTTATTAAGGTTTCCGAATATACCACCAGTAAGGCAGGGAAGCGCCCGTGTATGCCTGTCCGTATTCGCGGTAATACATATCTCCCACGTGCGCATCGGTGTACAGCAGGTTCAGACGACATTTCCCATGGTAGTAAATCTGAACTTCATTGGATGTGCTTCCGCCTACTGTAAAGACGTTGGCCACAGTCATTGTGGGGATGAACGCCGCGGCCGCTCCTGAGTTGAAAAGACGGTTCTGATACAGCCAGATTTCCACTATGGAAAACGTCCGGGAGGGAAGCTGCACCTCGCTGAAACGGCGGCTGCCGAAGTTGGTGCTGCTGGGATGCCAGACCATTCCATAGTAAAATTCACCCCAGCTCCAGGAATATCCGGCATTGGCCGCATAGCTGCATGTGGAACCGCTATGTGCGTAACTATCGCTTGGACATGCAAATATTGTACGTTTCTTTGAGGAAATGCTGGCTTCCGGATTCAAGCCGAGGTAAAGAGCCGCTCCTTCCATGTAGTTTTTATTTTGGGTGAAAGGGAAATAATCCCGGTAATCTCCCGCATACATGGAGAGAGCCGTTCCGATATTTTTCATCTGGCTCTTGCAGGAAGCGGCTTTTGCTTTCTCCCGCGCTTTGTTGAGGGCGGGGAGAAGCATTCCCGCGAGAATGGCGATGATAGCAATTACAACCAAAAGTTCGATCAATGTGAAATGATTCAATTTCCGAAACAACTTTTTCTCCGTCTGAAACCGGTTTTTCATTTTCGATATCCTTTCTCATGATTATTGAATTGGAAAACCTGTGAACCTATATGAGCGTTGTTTTTTCCCGGATGACCATTTTGGGGATGCACCATTCCGTGCCGCGGGTTTTCTTGCGGATCGCCAGATCCCAGACATGATGCCACTGCATGTCGTAGGAGGAAAATTCATATTGAGGGATCTGCGAACTTTTCGTATTGTAGCAGCCCATCAGTTCCGCATCGCCGCATTGAGGATAAAATGCCCGGATCTTCTGCATGAAATTGAAAAGAAGAATATCGCTTCGGCTGAAGATTGCCGTGGGAGGCTCTTCCCGGAAAATCTTTGCGATCCTCTGCGGGTTCGTGTCGAATTCCTTATGACTGCAATATTGAAATTCGGGCGTCCAGAGTTTCAGCCCGACCCGTTTTGCCGCTTCTTCCAGTTCCAGCCGCTTGTATTCGCGCGGTTTTTCATAGTGTCCCAGAAACAGGATTCTTTTGTGTCCGCGCCCGAGAAAATAGCGAAGGGTGTCTTCCGTCTGGGCTGTCCGGTCAATCAGGACCGCGGATTCCGGCGGCGGATTGATCCATTCATAGCGGTTGAAAAAAGTCACCGGGACATCTTTGAGCAGTTCATTGATCTGATTCAGATCGTAACAGGCGCCTTCAAGATCGACCAGCACCTTGGAGGGGTTCTGCGCCAGCATGCTTCTGACATGGCTTTCCTCGCCGGCGAAGACCGGAATCACCACTCCGTTGATCTTGTTGACGCTTTCAAACAGTCCTTCGTAGTAAAAATCCATGTTCTGTGGCCGGATATCAGTCATGACGCCGATCACGGTTCGCTTCTGTTCGGGCAGATCGGGAATGAACAGCCCGCAGCGGGAACTCCGCAGAAGAAGCCCTTTTTCCTCCAGCTGGACCGCCGCCTGCTGCATGACCATGGTGCTTACGTTGAAAGACTTGGCAAGTTCACGCATGGACGGCAGTTTTTCTCCGGGTTCAAACTGCCCGGAACGGATCTTGCGCTCCAGTGTCCTGAGAACGTTATGGGTTTTGGAAGGGGTCATGTCTCATCCTGTTATTACTGTAATTTCTGTTATATTATAGTCCCCGGACAACTCATTGTCAATACCCTGTTCGGAAAAATAATGATTTTTTTATAAAAAAAGAATCAATTCAAAACGATGTACCCGCAAAGGAATATTGGAAAACCGTACCGCAATCCGGTCCGCGGATAAGGCTTTTTGATGGCAGGGGGGAAATTTTCAGATGTCAGGCAAGTCCATCCAATGCATTTTTGGCATTGCGAACAAAGGTGGTCGAAAGTTTGAGGTCGAGTTCGCCGTCATATCCTTTTAAGGAGCTGTTCACATCAACCGCAAACGGACGCACCCGCCGGATTGCTTCGGCCACGTTGTCGGGATTGAGGCCTCCGGCGAGAATGACGGGGCGCGGAGAGGCCGCCGCGAGGCGGGCGCTGGTGTTCCAATCGTGCGTCCGGCCGGTGCCGCCGACACGTCCGGTAGCCGGGTCCATGCTGTCCAGCAGGATCGCATTGACTTTTTCGTAGTAGAGGGTTGGATCGGGCGTAAATTCGCCCGGTGCGGTTACGTGAATCGCCAGAATGAGTTTCCCCGCGCCTTCCAGATAGTCGAGGAGGGGGGTGATCTGTTCGGGACGGCTGCCGCCGTGGAGTTGAAGGGTCGTGATGAGAGTCTGGTCGATCAGCTCCATGATGGCGTTCGGCTCTGTAAGGTGCGTTACGAGGACCGGAGAAACGAACGGGGGAAGAAGAGAGGCAAGGCGCGCCGCGGTTCCGGGCAGGATGAAATCCTGCGAGGGATGACGCTGTCCTACCATGAGTCCGATTGCATCGGCGCCCGCATTGACCGCGGTTTCCAGTTCCTTCTCATTTCTGATTCCGCAGATTTTTACACGCATGGTCGTACTCCCATAGTTTGCGGATTCCCCGGATCGTAAAGAAGTCCGATCCGTCTTCCAGTCCTTCCAGATATTTGAGGAAAAACGCGCGGTCGCCCCCGCACGCTACAACGCGGAGCGGTCGTGAAGACAACTCCCTCATGACGGCGATGAGTTCCTTCACGGAGCCGATGGCCGCCAGATCCGTTCCGAGACGCATGGCGTCTTTCGTATTGGCGCCGGGGATGGACGGAAGATCGCCGCAGAGGTCGATCAGCGGGAGTTGAGCCGTATAGTCGTGAAGGGCGTGGCGCGTGAGCGTGCGCCCGGGCAGAATGGCTCCTCCCGCGAATTGCCGGTCGGCGGTGACGTATTCAAAGGTGATGGCGGTACCGAAATCGATCGAAAGGGCGGGAAGCGATCCCTCGAGAAGGGAAGCGGCGTTCGCCAGGCGGTCTGCGCCTACCGTGGTCATGTCCAGTTTCGACTTTGCAAACGGAAGCGGATTGGTGGAGGATACCACGAAGCCGTTGCGGCTCCGTAGGAAACAGGTGAGGTCGGGAACCACGGAAGAGGCGGCGATGGCGCAATCCTTCAAATAAGGAAGCGGGTCCTGGCTGAAGTCTTCCGTTTTCACGGACGGCCAAGGCAGAAATTCCGAGTCCGAATTCGAATCAACGATCTGAACATTCGTGTTGCCGATGTTCAATATGCGGATGCGGGCGTTCATGGTCAGACGAACTTTGCGAGTTCCGGCTCGGAGGCGAGACGGTGGACCAGCATCTTGACCCGCTGGGCGGAACGGGCGCTGCAAACAAGCGTGGCGTCCTCCGTTTCCACAATGACCAGATCCTTGACATCGACGGTTGCAATCAGGTGATTGGAATTGCCGACGATGATACAGTCGCTGGTATCGACTCCGGCATGAAGGCCCTGCACCACGTTGTTGTTGTCGTCGGGAAGGATCTGATTGCGCATGGAAGTCCAGGAACCGACGTCGTCCCAGTTGAAATCCGCATCGGCCACAATGAGGTTGGAGACTTTTTCCATGATGGAGTAGTCGAGAGAAATGGGCTGGAGACTTTCATAAAGGTCCGTCAGGTCGGGAGAGGCGGAAGCGGAGAAGCGGGCCGCGGCCGAATTCATGAACTGCGCGATGTCGGGAGCAAACTCGAGGAAGGCCTTTTCAAGGGCGGAACGCTTCATGAAAAAGATGCCGCTGTTCCATTTGTGCCGACCGTCCGCCACGGAGGCTTCCGCAACGGCAAGGGAAGGTTTTTCCTGAAAACCGAGAGCGTTGCAGAAAACCGTGGATGTGGGCGTCGCGATTTTGTCTCCGAGACGGATATAGCCGTAGCCGGTGAGGGGTGCGGTGGGCTTGACGCCGATCATGACAATCCGGTCGGAGGACGCGGCGACGGAAAGGCTGTCTCCGACCGCTTCCAGAAAGGGACCGGCATCTTCGATGATGTGATCGGCGGGCAGAAAACAGAGTACGGGATCAGGATCCGGAGAAATGGATTTGACATAGGCCGCGGCGACCGCGGCACAAGGGGCGGTATCCTTTCCGACCGGTTCTCCGATGATGTTGCATTGGGGCAGATAGGAAAGCAGGGAACGGATGGGTGCCACGTAATTGTTGTTGGTGACGACAATGATGTGCTCATGATCGAAGATGGAAGTCAGACGTTCCAGCGTCTGTTCAATCAGGGTCAGGTTGCCAAGCAAACGCAGAAGCTGCTTTGGATTGGAAAGACGACTCTGAGGCCAGAAGCGCTCCCCGCGTCCTCCCGCCATGACGATCGCATAGGCATTGTTGGTTTTCTGCATGTGAACTCCTAACTCAGCCGCCGCCGAGTTTTTCAATAATAGTGATCATGGGCATGAACAAGGCTATAACGATACCGCCGACGACAACGGCAAGCCCGACCATCATGACAGGTTCGATCATGGAGGTCAGGGCGGATACGGCATTATCCACTTCTTCGTCGTAGGTATCCGCGATTTTATCCAGCATTTCAGGCAGCTTGCCGGTTTCTTCGCCGACTTCGATCATGCTGATCACCATTTCAGGGAAAATCTTGGTGAGCTGAAGGGGTCCGGCCACGCCTTCGCCTTCCTTGACCGCGTCATAGACCTTCTGGACGGCCTGGGAGACAACTTCGTTACCGGCCGTTTCCTTCACGATGTTGAGTGCGTTGAGGATGGGCACACCCGATCCCATCAGGGTGCCGAGAGTACGGGCGAATTTGGAGATGGCGGATCGGGAAATAATCGGTCCGAAAAGGGGCAAGTTGTATTTGACCCAGTCGATATAGAAGCGCAGGGCAGGCACCTTCAGGACCATGCGGAAGACAATGACGGCGACAATAATGCCGGGAACGATGTAGGCGGCATTGCCGATCATGACTTTACTGATGCCCATGACGAACTGGGTAAGGGCCGGGAGGGGAGCCCCTTCCAGCAGTTCGGTGAAGGTCTTTTCAAACTTGGGGACGATGAAGATCATCAGACCGGACGTGATGACGATGGCGATCGACATGACGATGCACGGATACACCATGGCGGACTTGACTTTTCCCTGAATCTTGGCTGCTTTCTCACGGAAGACAGCCAGGCGGTCCAAGATCAGTTCCAGCTTACCGGCAGCCTCTCCGGCACGGACCATGTTCAGGTAAAGTTTGTCAAAGGATTTCGGGTGCTGTGCGAGTGCTTCGGAGAAAGTGGAGCCGGATTCCACGGAAGTGGCCGTTTCCTCAAGAATTGATTTCACGACAGGGTTTTTGGCCTGTCTGGAAAGGGTTTTCAGGGAACGGATCAGGGGAAGACCGGCGTTGAGAAGAATCGCCATTTGCCGGGTCAGGATGGTCAGGTCTTTTGCCTTGATGACCGTGGGCCCGAGGCTGATGTTCATATTCAGGCCGCCGCCCTTTTTCTTGTCTTTCGCGTTTTTCTTGTCCTTCTGGACGGTGGCGGCGACCTTCTGGACAGTTTTTTCTGCGTTTTTGATGGAAGTGGGGAAAAGGCCTTGGTTTTTCAGAAAAATTGAGACTTCCTCTTCGTTGGCGGCCTCTTTTTTCCCTTTCTGCTCCTTGCCGTTGGCATCCATTGCCGTGTAAATGAAGTTGGGCATAGTCTGCTCCTTTCCGGGTCCTTATGTCAGGTGTACTTCAAAACTTCTTCCATGGTGGTTTCGCCGTCGAGAATCGCGTGGAGACCGTCTTCGCGCATGGTTCTCATGCCTTGCTCGCGAGCCTTGTCTCGAATGATGACGGTCGGGGAGTTCTGAACGACCAGTTCATTGATCTGCGGATTCATCACGAGCACTTCCGTAAGAGCTTTCCGTCCCTTATACCCTGTTTTGTTGCAGTGGTCGCAGCCTTTTCCGTAGTAGAACTTGCGGTCGCCGACTTCCGCGCGCTCCAGCCCGAGGAGCCAGAGATCGTCGTCCGTGGGAACAAACGGGGTCTTGCATTTCGGACAGACGCGGCGGATCAGACGCTGCCCCACGACCCCCACCAGGGAACTGGCGATCAGGTAAGGCTCCACGCCCATATCCACGAAACGGGTGACGGTTCCGGCCGCGTCGTTGGTGTGCAGGGTGCTGAATACAAAGTGTCCCGTCAGGGAGGCTTCGATGGCCATCCTGGCGGACTCAAGGTCGCGGATTTCTCCCAGCATGATCACGTCGGGGTCCTGTCGGAGGAAGGCGCGGAGCGCACGTCCGAACGTCATTCCGATCGATTCATTGATCGGGAGCTGGATAATCCCTTCCAAGTCGTATTCGACAGGATCTTCCGCGGTCAGGATCTTGTCTTCGATCTTGTTGATTTCCTTGAGGGCGGAATAGAGCGTGGTCGTTTTTCCGGATCCGGTGGGGCCGGTCACCACCATGATTCCGTTGGGGAGCAGAAGCATGTCGCGGATTTTCGCCATGTTCTGCTCGTTGATGCCGAGGGAATCCAGGTCGAGGTTCACCACGGAACGGTCCAGAATACGGAGCACGCACGATTCTCCGAATTGTGTGGGAAGAGTGGATACGCGCAAATCGACCGGACGGCTTCCGATTTTCGTCTGGATTCGTCCGTCCTGAGGTTTGCGGCGTTCGGAAATATTCATCTGGCTCATGAGCTTGACGCGGCTGATGACGGGAATGGCAAGATTCTTCGGAGGAGGAGGCATTTCATAGAGGGCGCCGTCCACACGGGCGCGGATCTTGAATTCTTTTTCGAAAGGCTCGAAGTGGATGTCACTGGCTTTGTCCTTGATGCCCTGATAGATGACGGCGTCCACGAATTTGATGATCGGAGCGTCGTTGGCGTGTTTTTCAAGGTCTTCCACCGATTCTGCCCCGGTGGTTTCCAAGGCAAGCTTCTTTTCATGTGCGGCATCCATTTCGGCCAGCATTTCCTGCATGGAAACCGTGACATCCAGGGGGTAGTATTTTTCGATGGCTTTTTCGATCTGCCCTTCTGGGACCAGCACTTGGCCCACATCGGTTCCCACTACGAAGCGAAGTTCGTCGATGACCTGGTAGTTGAGCGGAGAGCGAAGGGCGACGATGAGCGTGGTGCCGTCGTAGGAGATGGGAAACACGCCGAGCATGCGTGCCGTGTCGGGCGGAACCATATTGATCACGTCTTCCGTTGCCTGGAAATCGGCGCCGAGGGTGATGACGTCCAGCATGAGATTGCGCCCGATGGCTTCGAGGATGTCCTTTTCCGTGAGGAGCCCGAAGTCGACGAGGACTTCCTTGAACGGTTTCCCGTTGCGGGTCTGCTCTTCCTCGGCCTCGCCCAACTGTTCCTCGGTGCAAAGTCCCTCCGAAATCAGGATATCTTTCAGAATCTGGCTCTCGGTATCAAGCATTTTCAATATCTCCGTTTCTTTTGACTTTACTGGGCGTCCGCCATGGTGGCGTCAATCACTTCCGCCAGGGATGTGATTCCCGCCGCGGCCTTCCGGAGTCCGTCTTCGCGCAGGGTGATCATGCCGGCTTTCCGTGCGGCGTCGCGGATCAGGTCGGCGGAACTCTTCTGATAAATCAGATGCTGGATATCCTCCCCGACCTGGAAGATTTCATAAATGCCGACGCGTCCCTTGTAGCCTGATCCGCTGCAGACGGAACAGCCGCGTCCGCGTTTCAGCGTGGCGGTGTTCAGGAACTTTTCGTCCAGATGAAGGAGACGGATTTCCTCAGTGGACGCCTTGGTGGGTTCGGCGCAGTTCTTGCAGATTCTGCGGAGGAGCCGTTGAGCCATGATCGCCCGGACCGCGGAGGAAACCAGGAACGGTTTGACGCCCATATCGATCATACGGGTTACCGCGCTGGGGGCGTCGTTGGTGTGAAGCGTACTGAAGACGAGGTGTCCGGTGAGTGCCGCGTTGATCGCGATGACCGCGGTTTCGGCGTCACGGATTTCACCGACCATGATGATGTTCGGCGCCTGGCGGAGCATGGCGCGGAGCGCGTTTGCGAAGGTCATTCCCGCCAGCACGTTCACCTGAACCTGATTGATGCCGGCCAGCTGATATTCGACCGGGTCTTCCACTGTGATGATCTTGCGGTTCGGCTGGTTGATCGTATTCAGGAAGGCGTAGAGGCTGGTGGTCTTTCCGGAACCGGTGGGCCCGGTCACGAGGAACACGCCGTCGGGCATGTTGATGATCTTGTTGATTTTCTGCTGGTCGTCCGCATAGAAGCCCAGCTGGGGGATTTCCAGCTGGATGCTGGCTTTTTCAAGGATACGCATGACGATGCTTTCGCCGTGGGTCGTGGGAATGGTGGACACGCGGAGGTCGATGTCGCATCCGCTGACGCGCATCTGGATACGGCCGTCCTGAGGGAGACGTTTTTCGGAGATGTCCAGACGGGACATGATCTTCAGACGGCTGGTGACGTTGGCCTGAAGGTATTTGGGGGGAGCGTCCACTTCCCGGAGCACGCCGTCGATCCGGTAACGGATCCGGTAGCGTTTTTCGAGCGGTTCCAGATGAATATCGCTGGCGTGCAATTTGTAAGCCTCGACGATGATCGCTGTTACCAGCCGGATGATCGGAGCTTCGCCTTCGCCGCTTTCATCG
>Ga0066603_10001157_pt1 | contig 17810 bp, 13 predicted proteins | sample Higcelweek8metaG_FD_59482 | JGI IMG/M metagenome (GOLD analysis project Ga0066603, IMG submission 59482) | Freshwater pond sediment microbial communities from the University of Edinburgh, under environmental carbon perturbations - High... | ecosystem: Environmental > Aquatic > Freshwater > Pond...
ATTTCCGAGATCACGAAGAGTTTCTAATGTTTTGATTAATCTATCGTTGTCACGTTGATGAAGCCCAATGGTTGGTTCATCTAAAACGTACAATGCACCGACGAGCCTTGAGCCCAATTGCGAGGCAAGACGAATACGCTGAGCTTCTCCACCAGAGAGAGTGTTGGCTTTTCTGTCGAGCGATAAATAATTGAGCCCAACATTGAGTAAAAATTGGAGGCGTGATTCAATTTCATTTATAACTACTTTCGAAATTTCTTTTTCTTGTTCATTTAATTCAAGCGCAATAAAAAAGTCCGCAACTTCATTTATTGATAAATGTGTGAGATTTACGATATTGAGCGGAGAAGAAAGTCCCTCCGCAGGATAGTTCTTTTTCAAATCGCTTATCCCTCTCCTTTCGTTAACGCTCTCTGCGGCACGCCCACGCCTACGATTTGAAAAAGAACTATCCTGCTCCGGGAAACCTCCTATAAATACATTTAGCGCTTCGGGACGAAGTCGAGATCCCTTACAATCATCACAAACCTCTGTACCCCCAAAATACTTGGTTCCAAGACCATTACAGGTAGGACAGGCTCCGTATGGAGAATTAAATGAGAACAACCTTGGTTCAATCTCTGGGAACGAAAAACCATCTCTTGGGCAAGAGAATTTTGAAGACAACAAAAATTCTTCTTCGTTTATTTTCACTATGACTAAACCTTCTGACTCTATAAGTGCTCTCTCAACCGCTTCAGATAGTCTCATGCGTGCATCACTTGGGTTATCTTTAAATTCATGAATCTGGAAAGAGTCTACAATGACTTCTATATCATGCTTTTTAGTTTTTGAAATATCAATTCTTTCGCGAAGTTTTTTGATCTCCCCATCCATCCGAACTTCAGTAAAACCCTTATTGAGTAAATCGTAAAGAAGCTGATAATACTCTCCTTTTCGTCCACGAACGACTGGCGACAAAATAGAAATTGGGGTTTCATCCCACTCCACACCCATCACTTTTTTCTTGTTTGATGTTTTTTGAAAAACTTTTATCTTATCAAGCGCAAAATTTATTATTTCTTCGTTTGAAAGTTTTTTGATTTCATCACCACAAAGTGGACAATGTGGCCTACCAATACGAGAGTAAAGAACGCGGAGGTAATCGTATATCTCAGTTATCGTCGCAACTGTTGAACGTGGATTATTCGAACGTGATTTCTGATCAATAGAAATTGCTGGAGAAAGACCCGTAATTTCGTCCACATCTGGTTTAGGCATTTGATTTAAAAATTGACGAGCATAAGCTGAAAGTGACTCCACATAGCGTCGCTGGCCTTCAGCGAAAATAGTATCAAAGGCAAGTGAAGATTTACCGCTCCCTGACATACCAGTAATAACCACCATTTTGTTTCTTGGCATTTCCACATTTATATTCTTCAGATTGTGGGTTCTGGCACCTTTTATTATCAACTTATTTTGGTCTTTATCTGATTTATTCATATAACGAATTTCACACCTCCTATTTGCTCTAGGGGGTATATATGATACTATTTAACTAACCAAAATGATACCACTATTATACAGATATGGCAATTTTTACTTTTTATTTATTTCTACCGTTGGCATTCCTAATACATAAGGACCTACTTGGTATTGAGCAAAATATATTTTTACTTTATCAGGTGTAAATGTAAATGTAATGAAATTCTCTTCTTTTGGTTCTGTCCCACTATCTATCATTGAAACAATATTATCTACATATTCTTTGATTGCCGTGGGATCGGAATTCTTCTTGTCTTCATCGGAAACTGTTGCAAATTGTGATTTTAAATATTCACGTGAAGTAGTTGAAAGATAAGTTAAGTAATCAGGATCATTTGGAAATAATTCTCCAAGTGTTACAACTTTTTGATTTGCAACATCATAATTATAAGTAACAACATTTTCATATCCATGTGCCCCACCACTGAATCCGCCATAATTTAAAACAAAACTAATATATGTTGGATTACTTTGAACAATAGTGAAATTTGAGAAGAAAGATAATTTGTCTTCAGTGGCAGGAACCTTTGGGATGTTCTCTCCTTTCATTTGTGTATCTATACGAACTTGCCAATATTCTTCACTTGCTTTTATATGCTCGTCCATTTTTGTTTTTACTAGAGTCTCTATACTTCCATTAAAATCTGTACTGACATTTTTAAATGAAGGATATTTTACATCAAAAGTCACATAATCATTATCGAGGTTAAAAGTTTTCGTCTCATATGAATCAGGGACAATAAGCTCTCCTGTTTGGATAATTGGAGATTTATTTATTCCAGATTCTTCTTTGGGTGTAAAATTTCTAAATATATAACCAACAGCAAACAAAACAATTATTAAAATAATGACGGTAATTAAAATTTTTTTCATGAGTTTGAAGGCGAAGCAAATTATTTTATGAAAAAATGTCTGGCCGAGCTCATTTACATTTTCGAAGATGTTGAGCGAGGAGACTCGAGGACTTTTTTCAGAATATAATTTGCGTAGCTTTTTGCTAATTAATAACAATTAAGTATATCATTTTTCGACTTTAACCTCCATTTTCTCTTTTAATACAATGATTTCGTCTCGCAATATCGCGGCCGTCTCGAAATCAAGCTCTTTTACTGCCTTATTCATTTCTTTCTCTTTGAGTTTAATTATCTTCTCATAAATCATTTTGTTTCTATCTTCATCTGAAAGGAGAAGGTTTTTAATTGATTCCCTCTCCCTCTTACCCTTATTACTCTTATTTTTCTGAAATGCCTTTTTGAATACCTCCACATCTAGATCAAGTTCAGCCCCTACTGCTTTTTCGTGCTTGTCTTCAAGTTCTTCGGTAATGTCTTTTATCTTTTTTATAATTGTTTGAGGAGTAATCCCATATTTTTTATTGTAAGCAATTTGGATACTTCGACGACGATTTGTCTCACGTATTGCATTTTCTAAGCCCCCATTTACAATATCAGCATAGAGAATAACTTTTCCTTCTACGTTTCGAGCTGCGCGTCCGATGGTTTGAATAAGCGAAGTTTCTGAACGCAAAAATCCTGCCTTGTCGGCATCAAGAATTCCGATGAGCGCTAATTCTGGAAGGTCCAATCCTTCACGAAGTAAATTGACTCCGACAAGAATATCAATATCACCCTTTCTGAATGAGGTTAAAATTTGAATACGTTCAATTGTTTTAATTTCACTGTGTAAATATTCCGCTTTAATTCCTTTATCTTTGAGATACACAGATAAATCTTCTGCCATCTTTTTCGTCAATGTTGTCGCAATAACACGAAATCCTTTTTTAATTGTCTTTTCCGCTTCAACGATAAAATCCTGAATCTGACCGGGGTAGGAGTCACCGGAAGTATTTGTCAAAAAATAATCGTAGGTGTGAGCGCGCGCCGAATTCTGGCTACTGCCAGAATTCGGTAGGGATAAGCGATTATTTTTTGACAAATCTGGAGGTGGCGAACCCGCACTCACCGGTCTAACTACTACTTCTGGATCAATCAAACCCGTTGGGCGAATAATTTGCTCTACTATCTGTCCACTGACAGATTTTTCTCTTTCGCTCGGAGTTGCCGAGACATATATCGTCTCTCCAACTCTTTCTTCAAATTCATCAATTTTTAGAGGCCTATTGTCCTTTGCAGAAGGTAAGCGAAAACCGAATTCCACAAGTGTATTTTTTCGTGAAGCATCACCTGCATACATTCCACCAAGTTGAGGAAGCGTGACGTGCGATTCATCTATGATAGTGAGAAAATCGTTCTTAAAATATGATAAAAGAGTTTCTGGTGGTTCACCTTCATTTTTCCCTGACATATGACGTGAATAATTTTCTATGCCATTACAATATCCGATTTCTTTTATCATCGCTAAATCGTAACTGGTACGTCTTTTAATACGTTCGGCTTCAAGCAATTTCCCCTCCTTCTCAAATTTCTTCAACTGTTTGGTGAGTTCATCTTTAATTTTTTTTATGGCCACCTTTAAGTGTTCGCTATCCGTAATAAAATGCTTTGCCGGAAAAAGAAAAATTCCTTTTTCTTCTTTAATAATATGAGATGACACTGGATCAACTTTCGCAATTCTTGAAATAGTTCCACCTTCAAATTCAATCTGATAAACGAATGTTTCTGAAATAGGCATCACTTCAACTTTTGAGCCGATTGAACGAAAAGTTCCAGGGGTAATATCTGCATTGGTTCTTTCGAAATGAATCGCGACTAATTTCTTCATCAATTCAAGACGGTCAATTTTCATTTTCATCTCCAATTTTAAATTTACTTTCTCATATTCTTCTGGACTACCTAAACCATAAATACAAGAAACGGACGCAACGATAATTACATCCTTTCTGGTGAGAAGCGATTGGGTTGTGGCATGACGAAGACGATCAATCTCTTTATTTATCTGGGCATCTTTTTCGATATACGTATCAGTAGTTGGCATGTACGCTTCTGGTTGATAGTAATCATAATATGAGACGAAATAATGTACCGCAGCATCAGGAAAAAATTCTCGAAATTCTTGAGCAAGTTGAGCTGCAAGCGTTTTGTTGTGGGCGATAATTAAGGTTAGTTTATTCCATTCTGCTATCACATTGGCAATTGTAAAAGTTTTCCCTGTACCAGTAGCACCAAGTAAGGTCTGTTTTCGCATTCCTTTTTTTAGCCCGGTAAGCAACTCAGAAATAGCCTTTGGCTGATCCCCAGCCGGAGAATATGAGCTTTTTAATTTGAAAATTTTATTTTGCATTATAAGTATTTAAAAATTGATCTTTAAATTCATGGAACTTTTCATCAATGATTGCTTGTCGCATATCGGCAACGAGTTTATTAATAAAATAAATATTGTGGATTGTCGCAAGCGTTGCCCCAAGCATTTCTTTTGCACGGAAAAGGTGCGATAAATATGCTCTTGTATAGTTCTTACAAGTATAACATTCACACCCTTCATCTACATTATTAAAATCATTTATGAACGTGGAATTAAAAATATTTATCTTACCATTTTTCGTATACAAGCTGCCATTACGAGCAATCCGTGTTGGAGCCACACAATCAAACAAGTCCACCCCATTTTCTACTCCCATAAATAAATCCTCTGGCTCACCAATGCCTAGCAAGTGGCGAGGTTTTTCTTCGGGGAGAATTTCATTCACCCACTTTACTGCAGACGACATGTCTTCTTTAGCAAATGAACCACCAATACCAAAGCCATCGAATTCCATGTCTCCAATTATTTTTGCAGATTCTTTTCTCAATTTTTCTGAGCGACCTCCTTGAACAATACCAAATAGTGCTTGAGGTGAGTGGCTACAAAGATATTGCTCCTGAAAATCGCTTATCCCTCTCCGCTCGTTCCTCGCTCCGGCGCGCCCACACCTACGATTTTCATGAGCAATATCTTTTTCGCTTTCTAGTTTCTTGTGCTCTATCAAACTTCTTTTTGCCCATGCATGAGTACGAGATAAAGCTTCTTCTTGATATCTATCATTCTCAGTTGGTGAGGTACATTCGTCAAAGGCAAAAATGATATCGGCCCCAAGATTATGTTGAATTTCAATCGATTTCTCTGGAGTAATATAATGAAGCGAACCATCTATATGTGAACGAAAAGAAACCCCGTCGTTCCCTATTGTAGCAAGTCTGGCAACTCCGTCATCCGCGCTTGAACGTTCTGGAATAAGTAGAGAAGGATCAGTAATAGATACAACTTTTGAAATTTCTTTTCCGTAGGCAACCCCGAGAGAAAATACTTGAAATCCGCCTGAGTCAGTCATCATTGGACCGTGCCAATTCATAAATTTATGCAAACCCCCTGCATCACGAACGAGTTCGTCCCCCGGTTGTAAATATAGATGATAAGTGTTTGCAAGAACAACTTGAACATTATTTTCAATCAGCTGTTCAGGGGTCGCACTCTTCACCGTCGCTTTTGTTCCCACAACTACAAAAGACGGGGTCAAGATTGTTCCGTGGGGAGTTTGGAGTGAGCCGGCGCGCCCAAGCGCGCCGGCTATTTTCTTTTCTATTTTAAAATTTATAGCACTCATTAATTTTTCTTTACTTCCACCCATTTGAGATTTTGAATATTGATTGGTGAGCTAAGTAGTACTTTTTTGAATGGGTCTGCTGGTGATGATATTACTTCGTCTACAATCGCAAGCACTAAAGAAGTACTCCCTGGTAAATAAATTATGGCTCCTTTTTCTATCGATAACTCAATTGGTATAATCATTTCAAAATTGCCACCTCCACGACCGGTCAATAGTACACTGGCATTTGATCCATTAATAAAACCTTCAGTCTTTTGTCCAGGATTTGTATATAACGTAGCCAATGAAGTATTCTCATATACTTTACTTATGTTACCAATTGGGACATTACCATTCGCATAAATAACATTCCCTTCTTTGATCTTATAATTACCACCTACATCTATAACAATCGTATCATACGGCGAATGATTTGGTTTTGTAAGAATGTTGCCAAGAATAAATTCATTCTTCACTGGGATACGTCCGAGTAATTCTTTTAATTGACTATTCTCATCTCTTAAAATCTGATAATCAACCATTGACGTTCTTAAATTAAAAATCTCATCAATTAAATTATGGTTCTCATTAGAAATAGAAGCCTTCGTTCTAACCAAATAATTAATATTATACAAACTGCCTGTTAAAGATTGTTCTGCTTTCCACACAGGCCTTGCCATAAAGTGGAATATTTTTCCAGTCCAAGTTAGCACTCCTAAAATAACTAACACAAAAAAAAGACCAAATCCAATTATGTTTCGGATTATTTTTTTCTTTCTTGCTATTTGTTTTTTATCTAGGAACTGATGTATCATCTGTATTTAATAAAACTTCTTTAAACGAATCAAATTCATCGAGAACTACTCCAGCCCCACGAGCTACAGCAGTCAATGGATCTTCCGCTACATATACTGGTATTTTAATAGTATTTTGAATCATAACATCTAATCCTCGAAGTAATGCTCCACCACCTGAAAGTACTAAACCGCGGTGGATTATATCAGAGAGAAGTTCAGGAGGTGTTGTTTCTAATACCTCTTTTATACCATCAACAAGACCAAGAATAGATGGTAATATTGCCTCGCGAATATCAGAATCAGTTACTATAACTTGGCGAGGGAGTCCTGTAACTAAATCTCTTCCACGAACTTCTGCTTCCATAGGATTGCTGTCTGTCACTCCCCCTATAGCAATTTTAATATTCTCAGCTGTTCTTTCTCCTATCAAAAGCTTAAATTCATCTTTCATGTAATTAATAATATTCGTATTCAACAAATCTCCAGCAATTTTTAAATTTTTTGAACAAACAACTCCAGATAGAGAGATAACTGCTATATCTGTTGTCCCACCTCCGATATCTACAATCACCGAACCAACTGCGTCTTTCACAGGAAGACGTATCCCTATAGCAGCAGACATTGGTTCCTCAATAATATAAACTTCGCGCGCACCCGCAGAGTGAGCTGCATCTTCTACTGCTCTAATCTCAACATTTGTGATACCCGTTGGAACTCCAACAATAACTCTTGGGCGGATAAACTTTTTTGATATTTTCTCTGCTTTATTGATGAGATAAGTAAGCATTTCTTCTGTTACTTCAAAGTCTGAAATAACACCATCAACAATTGGTCTAACAGCACGAATATGCCCAGGAGTACGTCCAAGCATTTGTTTTGCTTCAGCACCGACTGCAATAATCTGCCCAGTTTTTTGATTTACAACAACAACAGATGGTTCATTAATGACAATCCCGTGACCTTTTAAATAGACCAGTGTATTCGCTGTCCCTAGATCAATCCCGATATCATTAGAAAACATTTTGTAAATTTTTTTAAACACAATAATTAGGCACTAGCCGTTAACAATTTTATTAATTCGTTCTTTGTAATTATTTTCCCTTTTTCTTCTGTTCTCTTTTTAATTTCAAATCCGCCGTCAGTCAAACTTCGTTTTGAAACAACCACACGATATGGAATACCGATCAAATCTGCGTCAGCAAATTTTTCTCCAGCACTTACATCAGTGCGATCATCATATAAAACTTCAACTTTTTGATCAGACAAATCTTTGTAAAAGGAATCGGCTTCTTCTCTAATTTTTTCGTCGTCTCCTAGCGAAAGCAGATGAACCTTAAATGGAGCGACTGTTTCTGGCCAGATAATACCTTTGTCGTCTGATAAGACTTCTACAATTGTTCCCATCAAACGGCCCAAACCAATACCATATGAACCCATGATTACTTCTTTTTTATCTCCTTCTTCAGTTTGATACTTGAGTTCAAACGGCCCAGAATATTTAGTACTTAGTGGGAATATGTTTCCAACTTCAACTGCTCTTTTCTCAACCAAATCTTCTTTTTTGAGATTAAGATTATTTAGAACTTCGTCACTATAAACCTCTTTATTAACTGCAATACCCTTATTTTCATCAACATAAATAGTATCTTCACCGGCTCCAGTTATTGTTTGAAATTCATGAGAGTATTTTGAAAAACTCCCTCCTGAAGCAAAAGTTAGATAAGTTACATGACCAATACCTGCTCGCTTGAAAATATTTTTGTATGCCTCTTTTGCCTTTTCATAGTATTCTTCGTGTTCTTTTTCATCTTTACAAAAAGTATATAAGTCTTTCATTAAAAACTCTCTTGTTCGCATTATTCCACTTTTTGCACGTGCTTCATTACGAAACTTTTTTTGGAATTGATATATTCCAAGTGGTAGATCACGATAGGAACTTATATATTCTTTCATTAGTTTCGTAAGAGGTTCTTCATGAGTAAAAGCTAATCCTAATTCAGTATCGTTTTTTAATTTCGTCTTGAACCAATTATCAACAACTTCATCATCCCATCGTCCAGCTTTTTGCCACGTTTCTTTTTCTTGGAGAGAGGTTAGCTCTAATTCTTGTCCACCGATTACATTCATTTCCTCTCTAATAATATTTTCAATTTTTTTAATAACTCGAAGTCCAAGCGGCAAATAAGAGTAAACTCCGGCCATTTCCTTATTTATAAATCCAGCCTTTATTAGAAGCTCCGCATTTTGCGAAACCTCATCAGCGGGGCTTTCTTTCTTGGTTTTAGTAAACAAATGTGATTGTCTCATATATATCCCCCATATTACCCTAAAAAGCCCTTTCGGTCAAAAGAACTTGGTTGCAAAATAATGGTTTTTCTGGTATTATACCTGTACGTTCCGTGAGGGATTTTTTGTTTTAAAATACCCTTGTAAATAAGCTGGAATGCTTAAAAACGGAGCATTATAAACATATCTCTGTCGAAAGAGATCAATTAATCATAGAAAAAAAATATGAGTACACAAAGTCAAGTAGAAGAAATGTTTCGTTCTGGTGTCCATTATGGATACTCAAAAAGTCGTCGACATCCATCAATAACTCCTTATGTATTCGCGACAAAGAACGGAGTAGATATTATAAATATTGAAAAAACTGAAGTGCTATTAGAAAAAGCACTTGAAACTGTTTCCAAACTCGCTGCGAGTGGTAAGACAATATTATTTGTCGGAACAAAACCAGAAGCTCGCCAACAAATAATCGAGACTGCCCTTTCTCTCAACATGCCATACGTTGGTGAACGTTGGGTTGGTGGAGCACTTACAAATTTCCCAGAAATAAAGAAAAGAATTATCAAACTTCTTGATCTAAGAGACCAAAAGGAAAAAGGAGGTCTAGATAAATACACTAAAAAAGAAAATCTTCTAATCAGCAAAGAAATGGAAGATATGACTAGAAACTTTCAAGGTCTTACAGGAATAACAAAAACTCCAGATGCTCTTTTTGTAGTTGATCCAAAGAAAGAACACATTGCCGTTACAGAAGCAAAAAAGATGGGCCTTCAAATTATTGCTCTTATGAATACCGACTGTAATCTTAAACAAGTTGAATTCCCTATTGTTGCTAATGATGCATCAATTTCAAGTATTACTTTCTTCTTAACAAAAATTAAAGAAGCCTATAATACTGGAGCAAATGGTGCACAAACAGTTAGTAAATAATTAAAAGAATAATTTACGCCAAGGCGTGAATACGACTCTGGCAATACAAAAATATGTCTATAAAAATAACAGCCGAATTAGTAAAAGATTTAAGAGATAAGACTGGCGTTTCTGTAATGCAATGTAAAAATGCATTGGAAGAAGCCGAGGGTGATATGGAGAAAGCTCTTATAATCCTTAAAAAGAAATCAAGTAATATTGCGATGAAAAAAGCTGACCGTAATGCAAAAGACGGTATGATTGTCGTAAAAGAAAATGGTAATAAAACATTATTGCTTGTTCTTAGAACTGAAACTGATTTCGTAGCTAAAAATGCTGATTTTATAGACTTGGCCAATAAGCTTGCTGATATGGCCTTAAAGGATGGAATTGATGCAATGATAAATAAATCATTAGACTTGATCAATGTCACAGTTCAAAAGGTTGGAGAAAAAATTGAGCTTGGAGAAGTGAAAGAAGTTATCGGCGATGTTGTAGGAAATTATATTCACAACAATAAAAGTGCAGTTATTGTCTCTCTTTCAGCTGGAACCAAAGAATTGGCTCGTGATATAGCTATGCACATAGCTGCAATGAAACCTGTTTTCACAAATTCTGAAGATATCACCGAAGAAGACAGAAAGAAAGTTGTTGAAGTTTTCGAAAAAGAAGTTACCGAGTCAGATAAGCCAGAAGAAATTAAAAAGAAGATGCTTGAAGGTAAAATATCTACCTACTTCAAAGAACAAACACTTATGGATCAAATGTTCATTAAAAATGGTGACATCTCTGTCGGAACATTGCTAAAGAATAACAACGCGAAGTTGGTGTCCTTCGTATACGAGTCAATAAATTAATATGGGAATAATAATTATCCTTTTTTTAATAGCGACAATTCTTGCATACCTAATGATCTCATATAGAGCTTGGGAATTGAAAACATTACGTGTCGAGCCATCAATACAAAGAAAAGAAGTAATTCCAGAAATGTATTTTAGACATTTGGAAAAGATTATGCTACATTTAGCTAAACATATTATCCAATGGATAGTATTGATGGTTGTAAAAGGATGGTTTATCGCCACAACAAAGACCAAAAAATGGATTGGAATAAATTGGCCAAAAGTTTATAACTTTTTTAGTAAGAAAAAAGTAGAACCAGATCCTATCCAAAAACCTTCATTCGTTCGCCGAGCTGTTCTCGAATCAAAGATGAAGATAAGAAAGATAAAGGAAAAAGTTAAGCATGAACATGGTGAACAGAATCATTAGAAAAAACAAATAAACACATGCCGGCATAGCTCAGTTGGTAGAGCGCCACTTTTGTAAAGTGGATGTCCGGGGTTCGAATCCTCGTGCCGGCTCTAGAAAAAAATACCCTTTATGGGTATTTTTTATTAGGCACGAGGATTCGAAAACCGCAGGCGGTATACAAGCAAGCTTTGCTTGGCTTGTCGCCGAGGTGGGGTCGAGAGTACTTAGTCCACGCAGGATGTAACCATCCGAGTAGACTTAGTAACTCGTGACCTAATCCGTGCCGGCTCTATAAAAGAAAACACCCCCACCGGGTGTTTTCTTTTTGCCGGCACGAGGATTCGAAAGCCGGAGCGCGTCGGCACGAGGCAGGGTCGCGAATTTTTTCAGCAGAAAAAGATTTGTGACCGAAAATCTGCCGGATCCCTTATTGCACCACCTTCGTAGCCGTAGCCTTTGTTGTTGTATTCTTTGCCTTCACTGGCACTTCTACTTTTATACTCTCCAGCTCTGGGAATGTCTTTTCTATTTCTTCAATTGATTTAAAACCATTGTAAACCTTACCGTTTATAACAATAGCAGGTAAATTATCTTGGACCTTATATATTGAAACCATTGCTTTTATAGCAGATAAATCTAAATTATAATCAAATGAATAAACACGAAGATCAGGATATTTTTCTCTCAAGCTTGTTAAGACATACCCTTGTTTTGTACAATCATCGCAGTTATCATTTTTATAGAAATACAAAATAAAGATACTCTTTTCTCCACAACGTTCTCTTATCTTCTTCATTAAAAGATAGTCTTTGATTTCAAGTAAAGAATAGTACTTCTTCAAGCTTATTACATCGACATCTTCAGCTCCGATATTATTCTCACTATATGAAATCTTATCAGCCAAAGTATTGAGTTCAGAAGATAAGATACTGTTTGAAACATCTTTACATGATTGTTCTTGAAGTAATGAAAATTGTGTTTCTGAAGACATTAAGTCAAGAGAAATTTTACTTTCAATGTTTTTTAATTGATCTATTTTTTTATTACTTAGATAACTTGATAACCAAAGCCCCGAAATAAAAATCGTGGTGGTAATAAATAAAACAATAATATATTTTTTCCAATCGTTTGGCTCGTGTTTATGCATATGATTTAATTTTGCGTTTTTGTACGACGTTGAATTTCTAATGCCCAATTAGACTCTTTTGAAACAATGGCATTATATATTGCTCTCATCATCCAAAATGGTGCGACAACACTATAAATTATAATAAAATAAAAGAAAGAAACAGAAAAACCGGATTTACCTTCAGCCATTTTTCTACCAATCATTACTGATATTATAACCAGTATATACAAAATTACAGATAAGAACAACATCGCTTTCGTGTTAAGAAAGAACCAATCAAATTTAAAATGGAAGGAGAATATATTATTAAAACCAACAGTTTGAATCTGAATTATTTTATTATAAATAAATTTAATAATATTACCTGTCACATTAATAAACAAAAAAATTACTCCGGCTATTCCTACAAGTCCTGACGGTAATGTAAAAAGAGCAACCGTTCCATATTTCTTTTTGAAAAGCAATCTTCTGTAATCTACCAAGTTTTTAATAAAACCATAGATCCATCTTAGGCGTTGACGATAAAGCTTGGCCACAGAATCTGGAGTATTGGTATAAATATATGCATCAGGGCAATGATCAATTTTGTAACCGTGTTCTTGCATACGGAGTGCAATCTCTTGATCCTCAGTATTGTGAGCTTTCTTATATGGACCTAATTCATCGAAAACTTTCTTTCTAAATATAGAAAATGGACCAGGCGCAACATGTATTCCTCCCATAAAACCAAGCATTTTCTTAGTATAAATGGACATATCATATTCTATACTTTGAGCATGTTGAAGAATATTTTTGGGATTATATACGATAATCGATGGAGCTACTGCCATTGTATTAGGATCTTTTTCAAAATATTTTAATATGCGTTTCAAAGCTTGTGGATGAACAAAAGAATCAGAATCAAGACATCCAAAAAATTCTGCGTCAGTTTTTTCCAAGGCTAGATTGACAGCCGTATGCTTTCCTCCGTTTTCTTTTTGCAAAAGGACGATATTGGGATTATCTTTAAATTCTTGGATTACATTCCAAGTATTATCCTTACTTCCATCATCAACCAGGAAAATTTTTAATTTATCTTTAGGGTAGTCGAGAGATAAGAGAGATTTAACGGTTTTGACAATGGCTTTTTCTTCATTATAAAAAGGTACTGCAATTGTCACAGTAGGATAATTTGACAACTCTAATGTATCTGGGTTACGAACAATATGTTTTCTTTTTTCTAAAAATGTCACTAAAAAAAATATCTGCACGTAGACAGAAATGAAACAAAACACATAAAATATAACTGTATAAACAGATTCCATAACTATCTCGTAGTATAACATATTATCTATATTTTTCAATGTTATTTTAATTTTCTTTTGAAAAGTCTTTTGTGGTATAATAGCTACACGCAATTACTGCTAATAGTCATTATAAAAAAACATCTCTGTTTATTTTAGTAGAGTAGGTCAAATTATTATTAAATTTATAAAAATGGTGAATAAATAATACCATTTCTCATTATCCAAATGGAAAACGAAAACATAACACAACAACCAAGTCCAGTACAACCACAAAATCAAAAAATGACAACACCAATGGCAATTGTTGTAGCAGGTGTTCTTATTATGATAGGAATTTTATTAACGAATGGTAATAGTATAAATAGTTCAAAAGAAAAAACACTTTCGGAACAAGTCGGGGTATCAAAAGAAAAACTAACCGAATGTATTAAGAGTACAGACGCAACTGCTTTAAATACAAAAATACAAACCAGCGTTGAAAGTGCGATGAAAGCTATCCCTGCAGAACAAAGAGGAACACCATATGGCATCATTATCGGTAATAATGGTGTAAAGACAGATATCCGAGGAGCTGATTCAGTTGAAAATGTAAAGAAATTAATTGCTGAAGTAACTGCCGGAAAAGTGACTAACGAATACAAAGGTGAAGTCCCCGCTATTGATGAGACAGACCATGTTCTCGGCAATCCATCAACTGCGACAGTTACAATAATTGAGTACTCAGATTTTGAATGTCCTTATTGTAAAGCATTTCAAACAACACTTAAACAAGTTGTAGCAGAATCAAATGGAACAGTTGCTTGGGTTTATCGTCACTGGCCAATACACCAAAATTCATTTGACAAATTAATCGCTTCTGAGTGCGTGGCAAAAATAAAAGGTAATGATGCTTTCTGGAAATATTCTGATTTGTTGTTCGGTATGCTAAAAACCGCAGCCGACCCAGTAACAGATCAACTATAATTCAATAATCACTAAAAAAGCTAGGTAAAACCTAGCTTTTTTAGTGAATTTTTTATTAATCAAAGTAGTTCTTTAATCTAGCGACCCTCTCCTTCATAATTAATCGAGTGCATAAATTATGAAGGAGAGGACAAGGCGTGAGAAATTTCCGATTAGTAATTATTTGAGATTACATTTATTAGTCAAAGTAATTCTTTAATCTAGCGATTTTTTCGTTATTGCGTAATTTCTCATGAACTTTGGCTTCAATCTGACGAATACGTTCACGAGTCACTCCAAACTCTTGCCCTACTTCTTCGAGAGTATGTTGTATGCCATCCATAAGACCATAACGAAGTTCGAGAATCTTTCTTTCTTTTGGATTCAAAGTATCAAGTACTTCTTTAATCTGGTCGGATAAAATTCTTCTTGACGCATCTTGGTCTGGGCGAAGAATTTTATCATCTGGGATAAATTCTCCGCGAGTAGATTTTTCATCATCGTCTCCTATCGGTTGTTCGAGCGAAACTGTATCTTGATTAATTTGTTCAATGACATGTATCTTATCAACTTCCAAATTCATTTCTGTTGCAATTTCTTCAATCAATGGTTCACGACCAAGATCCTGAGAAAGTCTTCGGACAACTTGTTTATATTTGGAAATTGTTTCAACCATGTGAACTGGAATACGAATTGTGCGTGATTGATCAGCAAGTGCACGGGTAATAGATTGTCTTATCCACCAAGTTGCATAGGTTGAGAATTTATAACCTTTTGTCCAGTCGAATTTTTCAACGGCCTTGAACAATCCTAGATTCCCTTCCTGAATCAAATCAAGAAGTGTAAGATCAGAACTTCTTCCAACATATTTTTTTGCAATTGAAACCACAAGACGAAGATTGGCACGAGCAAGCAAATTCTTGGCCTCCATATCTCCTTTTTCTATACGATAGGCTAAATTCTTTTCCTCACTGGCAGGGATTAGCGGATATTGCCCGATTTCTTTCAGATACATCTGAATTGAATCATACGTCTGAGCATCTTTGCTGTATTTGAGTGCTAATTTTTCAGTATCACTGTTTACATCTAGTAGATTTCCCCCTTCAAGAACATCAACTCCCGAGACAGATAATTTTTCATAAAGTTCATCTAAAAAGATAATATTATTTTCAATATCTGGGAATATTTTAATAATCTCATCATATGTAATAAATCCTCTTTTCTTACCTTTTTCTATTATACTATTTGACTTCTCTTCAAGATCTAATAATTTTTTTTCTAGGGCTGATTGTTTTGCAGAAGACCCTAATTTTTTATTAGACAATTTTTTCGCTGTTGAAACTTTTTTATGGGTAAGTGCTGAGCCTTTTTTACTTGCTTTTTTACCAACCTTTTTTGTAACAGCTTTTTTAATTTTTTTAGAAATTTTCTTTTCTTTATTTTTTTTCTTTTTCGTGATCTTAGCTGTTTTTTTATTGGTTTTCATTTTTTTATTTACTTTTTTTATTTTCTTTGCCATAAAATTATTTCGCCCTACGACTTTTAATCTCTGCTATTTTCTCGACTATTTTTTGATAATCCATCAAATCTTTTTTTATATTTTCTTTATCATTGCTATGTTCTTCTTCGTTAATTTTTGTGAGTAAGAACATTGCTTTATCTTTGAATATTTCTTCTTCTAAATTTAAAATAATTTCCTTCGTATCTTCAAGTAGAATATTTATCTTGTCACCATACCACATTTCGGCTTCAAATGCGAGCGTATCCGAAAATGGTTCATATAAAATAAGCATTTTTTGGAAGTCATCCGTCCCGATATCACTCTCGAATAGAGACACGAGTTGACTTATTTTGTCTTTATGTTCCCCCTTTCCCTTTTGCCAGGAAATTATACCAAACAGTTTTTTTTCTAGAACATTGCGACGAGAATTAATATCTTTTATCTCTTTAGGCTTATCGTTTACTATATTGATATTCGTACCATTTGTTTTTTCATAATTTTTATAGTCTTCGATTATTGCATTTTCCGCTATCCCCGTTTTATTGTGTATTTCATTAATGTAGGCAGATTTTTCAATAGAACTTTTGATCATTATTAAAAAGGGGAAAATTATTTCACGAATTTTTTTACCTCTTATTCTTATGTCGTTTGTGCTCTTACAAATTCTATCCAAATGGAAACTAACAATATTGACTGAGTTTTTAATTATTTCTTTCCATTTGTTTTGGTCTTCAAATATAACATCAGCTGGATCTTTTGTTCCTGGTAATACTGCAACTTTTACTTGCATATCAAGCGACAATGCAATCATTGCCGAACGACTCGCAGCTCGTATACCTGCATCATCTCCATCATATGCAAAAATAATATTTGAGGAAAGACGTCTGACAAGACCAAGATTATTTATTTTCGATTCATTATCAATCGTGGTATCAGTAAAAGCTGTTCCTGAAACTGCCACTGTATTTGTAAGTCCTGCTTGATGGGACAAAATCAAATCCATCTGCCCTTCAACCACGATACTGTAATCTCGACTGCGTATTGCACTTTTTGCCTTATCAAGACCAAATAAAACATTAGATTTGTTGAAAAGAGGAGTATCGGGACTATTGAGATATTTGGCCTCTTCAATATTAGATTCATTATTCTTTTTAAAAGTTCTTCCAGAAAAAGCGATTACTCTCCCACTCGAATCACTAATCGGAAACATTATACGTCCTCGAAAACGATCATAATATCTGTTGTCCTTTCTTTTGATCAAACCGATTATTTCGATATCTTCTCTTTTATATCCTTTATTTATAAGATAATCATGTATAGAATTCCAAGATTCTGGAGCATAGCCAATTCTAAAAGATTTTATTGATGTATCACTTAATCCCCTATTTAATAGATAGCTTCTAGCTTCTACATTGCCTGCAAACGTCTTTTCAAAGTACTTTGTAGCTTCCTCCATTATTTCATAATACGTATCAGTCTTGTCTTTTGTCTTACTCTTATATTCAGAAAGCGGAACTCCTGCACGCTCAGCAAGAATTTTCAAAGAGCCCAAAAAATCAGTGCCCTCAAAATGTTCTACAAAAGAGAAAATGTCCCCTTTAGCAGAACACCCAAAACAATAATAACTTCCTCTCTCTGGTGATATAAAGAAAGAAGGCGT
>Ga0066603_10001179_pt1 | contig 17550 bp, 17 predicted proteins | sample Higcelweek8metaG_FD_59482 | JGI IMG/M metagenome (GOLD analysis project Ga0066603, IMG submission 59482) | Freshwater pond sediment microbial communities from the University of Edinburgh, under environmental carbon perturbations - High... | ecosystem: Environmental > Aquatic > Freshwater > Pond...
TAACCAAAGAGGTATGCGCTTGTGAACCAGAAAGATATCTGCTTGAAATATCAGAGCTTTGTTTTTTTTAACGTAAGGGTTTAAATTGGAAAAAGACTTGTAGGTAAAAACAAAACAGCGTATATAGACAAAAAAAACAGATGAAGCCATCAGGGGAAAATACAAAACCATTTATTTAATTTGATTCAGTGAGGAGAGCAACAATGGCAGATTTTAATGCAATGACAGAAGCATTGGTTTCATGTGATGAGGCAAAAGTTATCCAGCTTGTAAATGCAGCGCTGGCAGATAATGTACCTGCATTCGATATCCTTAACAGAGGCCTTATCGCTGGCATGGACATCGTTGGTGAAAAGATGGAAAACGGCGACATGTTTATCCCTGAAGTTCTGATGGCTGCCCAGACTATGGGTAATTGTGTAAAGATTCTTAAACCTCTTTTAAAAGAGGGCGAATCTGCAAGCAGTGGTAATGTTATTATAGGTACAGTAAAAGGAGATCTCCATGACATTGGTAAGAACCTTGTTGCTATGATGATGGAGAGTGCTGGTATGACTGTTTATAATATTGGTGTTGATATTGCTCCAGAAGAGTTTGTAAAACAGATCAAAGATAAAGATGCCCAGATTGTATGCCTTTCAGCACTACTGACTACAACTATGCCAATGATGAAAAAAACTGTTGATGCCATTAAAGAGAGTGGCCTGAGAGATAAGGTCAAGATAATGGTTGGTGGTGCACCTGTAACTCAGACTTTTTCTGATGAGATCGGTGCCGATGGATTTGCTCCTGATGCAGGTTCTGCTTCAAAACTTGCAAAATCTCTTTTGAACTGACTATAAATGTATAACACCCACTGTAAATACATTTGTCACCCTTTCTGCTTGTGTGTGATTTGAAACAGAGGAGGCTTCATTAAATGTTTGAGGTAATTGGCGAAAGAATAAATACATCAAGAAAAAATGTACAGGCTGCTGTGGCTGATAGAAATGCTGAGTATATTATTGATGATGTCAAAAAACAGCAGGCAGCCGGAGCACACTATATTGATGTGAATGCAGGTGCACGTATTGGGCATGAAGTAGAGGATATGAGATGGCTTATCAACACGATTGAGCCCATTGCAACAGTTCCCCTCTGCCTTGACAGCCCTGATCCTGCTCTCCTTGAGATGGCATTCCAGATGGTTAATAAGAGTCCAATGATTAACTCTATCTCTCTTGAAAAGGAGAGATTTGATGCAATGATCCCATTTCTCACAGGTAAAGAGTGTAAGGTGATTGCTCTTTGCATGGATGATGCTGGAATGCCTGCATCATCAGATAATATTTTAGGAAGAGCGACTAGATTAGTTGAAGCGCTCAACAAAATAGGAATTAAAACAGAAAACATATACATTGACCCCCTTGTGCAACCTATCAGTACAGACATCACAAAAGGGGTTATGGTTCTTAATGCAGTAAGGGCAATCAAAGCAAAATTCCCTCAAGTGCATATCTCAGGAGGGCTCTCAAATATCTCTTATGGACTGCCTCAGAGAAAGGTAATTAATAGGACTTTCATCACTTTGATGATGGACTCTGGAATGGACTCTGCCATTATTGACCCTTTGGATCCAAAAATCATGGCAACCATTAAAACTGCGGATATGCTCCTTGGAAATGACAATTTCTGCGGAAATTATCTTAGAGGCGTCCGTGCCGGAACCATAGAGAGTTAGAAAAGATACAATATAGGATAAAAAGATGAAAGAAGCAGAGATGATTGACTCTCTGCTTCTTTTTTTTTATTCTTAAATAAAATTTGACCTTTAACGCAAATTTGAATAATCAACTTAAACTGGTTGAGGTCTCACGATCTATCGGGTAACCCTTTTAATAGAAATCTACTCTCGTGGTAAAGTGAACTGATTATGGATATTGCATCTCTGCTTGGTATTATCTCTGGAATCTCCTTGATTGTCAGCGCAATTTTTATTGGAGGAGATATCCACAACTTTATCAACATTCCAAGCATGATGATTGTGGGGGGTGGAACAGCTGCCACTACATTTCTCACCTTTCAGTTCAAGGATGTATATGCAGCATTCAAAGCCGCCTATTTTGTCTTCTCAAAGGATAAAGAGGAGCCAAATGATGCTGTGGCAACAATGATCCGACTATGCTATATCAGCAGAAAACAGGGTTTGCTTGAACTTGGCAAGATCAAGACAAAATCAGGGTTTCTGAAAAAAGCTTGTGGGCTCATATCAGACGGATCTCCAGAACATGTCATAAGGGCTGCACTGAGCACTGAAATTGAATCGCTCAAGATGAGACATTACATTGTACAGGATGTTTTCAGAAAAATGGGAATCTACTCCCCGGCTTTTGGTATGCTTGGTACCCTGATTGGACTTGTCCAGATGCTCAGCAAATTAGAGGAACCTTCAACTATTGGCCCATCCATGGCAGTTGCACTGCTCACCACATTTTATGGTTCCCTCCTCTCTACCCTCTTTTTTTTACCGGTTGCAGGAAAACTCAAATCCAGAACCATCATGGAGGTTATTAACCTTGAGATCATGCTGGAGGGTTCTATCTCAATACTTGAGAATAACAATCCTATCACTGTTTATGAAAAGCTATCCTCATTTATTCCTGAAAGATCCAGACAACCAATGACTTCAATGAACTTACGGGAACTACCATGATCAACTTAGGAGTACATTATGAAAGAGACAAAAATATCTGATTCACTTCTATCAAATGATGATGACGCGGGATGGCTTGTCACCTACGCAGATCTTGTTACACTGCTTCTGGTATTTTTTGTTCTGCTCTATGCTCTCTCATCCAATGAAAAGGCAAAACTTGCCTCAGCACTTGAATCGATTAAAAGCCAGATGCAGGCCAACTCTTTTTTTGCTAAACACATAGATATGTTTGATTTTCCAGATTATGGTAATCAGCAGATATCACTTGAGGAGAGAACAGGCTTAATGTCAAGGCAGGACTCTCTTATAAGGGACATAAACAAGTTTATTACACAAAATAATGAGAGCAATGATCTGACATCCTTTGTCCGTATGGGAAAAATTATTATAAGAATTGATGGTAACTACATTTTTGAGCCGGGTGTTGCAGAGATTAACAAGGGCTTTATTCCGATTTTGCAGAGGATTCTTGATATCATGTACGAATACCCTGACTATATTCTCAACATCAAGGGGCATACTGATGATACTCAAATATCATCAGAAAGGTATCCCTCAAACTGGGAACTCTCATCAGCAAGAGCCACACAGGTTCTAAGATATTTAATCAAAAACGGAGTTGCTCCAGAGAGATTAACTGCAACAGGCTATGGTTCAACACTCCCTTTAGTTTCAAACAGTTCCGAAGAGAACCGTGAAAAAAACAGGAGGGTTGAATTTGTGCTGGAAAAAGAGAGCTACCAGTACTGAGTCAGCTACCGCTGTTTCATCAGTGATAGTTCGTGTCAGACTTGATTATGAAACAGTAAGATATCAAAAAACAGATGCCCTCTGAACTCACTGTCCATCTGTCTGAAAGAGCATTACCTTATTCCTGCCACAATTTTTAACTTTATAGAGAGACCTGTCTGCATATTCAACCATCTTTTCTGCAGATATTTCACTCTCAGAGAGCTGACTTGCTGCAACCACACCAATGGAAATTGTGATACCTATCTTATTGCCTTCAAAGATAAAGGTATGGTGTTCTACATTGCTTCTCAACCGCTCTGCAAAGCTCAACCCCTTGTCAATAGAACCAAGAGAAAAGCCAAAAAACTCCTCTCCACCATACCTGCCAATCTCATCTTCCTTTCTTTTGCTTAAAGTCATGAGTTCTGCCAGTGCGGCCAGAATGTAATCTCCAGCCAGATGTCCAAAAGTATCGTTAACCTTTTTAAAATGGTCAATATCTATCATAATAAAAACAAAGTCATCAATACGGCCTCTTTTGTAGAGGCCGATATTGATCTCAAAGATACGATCCATGATCAGACGCCTTGGCAGGGAGGTCAATTCATCAAAATAGCCGATTTTCTCAACAAGATCTTTCTGCTCCATCTCCTTGGTCATGTCAGTTAGAAATCCTAATGAGAGGCAGATACGATCACCATTGAAAACCTCAATACTGGCCTGATCCTTGACCCAGAAGAGACGGTCATTTAAACAGAGTTTGTATATCGCTTCAACGCATCCGGTTATTTTAACCTCTTCGCGCAGCCCGAGACACTGACCCTCCAGCTCTGAGCTTGTGGTGATCTCCTCTTTCACCTTCTGATCCAGATCATTGTAGCAGTAAATCCTCCGGTCAACTACCGCCTTTCTGAACCGCTCTGCCGCTTTATCAGGCGGACAGTTGAGAAGTGCCCATAACTTCTTCCCTGAGAACTCATACCAGATAATTCTCTCCATCTCATTCCAGGCAGCAAGATAAGGGATCACAGGTGGATTGACTGACTCCATCTTCTGCAAGGTATCAAATAGTTCAAGCACCCTGCAATGCAGAGCATCAGAGTAATCTCCGTAAAGCAGATGGCCGTGATAATCAGAGGGGATATTGTGATTAATCATACCAGAGTTCATGTTTACTCTTTTGTCCCATCTTCTGATTTTTCCATCTCTTCACTGGATTGATCTTCCGCAGAAGCTGATGGCAGTACAACAGGCTCCTGATTAAGATTCATACTCTTTTTCAGTGCTGCAATCTGAACAGTCACATCTTTTACCCCTTGAAAAAAGGGTTTGTTAAAGTTGCTCTTAAAAAGAAACTCACCTACCATGGCATTACCATCAATGCGGGACACAGCAGAGATATAATCAAAAGGTGCCATTATTTTTTTAAATTCAGGTGCCATCATGATCTGACTGTCAGGGTTGGCATATGCAAGCATTGGTGCAAAATTTTTCACAGCATGAAGAGATTCTCCCACATCAAAAAAGAAGATGGAGATATCCTTCTGCAAGGAGCTTTTTAATGACTTATCTTTAAACTGATCCATGAAACTGCTCTCTGGATCTGCAGCCATGGCTTTTTCAAACATAGGTTTCCCCAAGGTGACAACCAGATCCTTTCCTATAAATCCTGCATATATCTGCACTGGACCCGCTGGCACCATATAGACTTCACTACCATTGAGCTGAAGTCTGTTCACCATGGACTGCTGCTCAGGTGGTAGTTTCACAATAACCTTTTCTATTGCCTTTTTTACTTTTTCAGTATCTTTAAACTCCACAGCTATCAAAGTATTGACGTTGGCCATATTGATGCTCATGGCGTCATAGATCCCAGCACTCAGATTACCTCCCAGGTTCTGGATCAGATCCTTTTCCAGATCAATACTGTAATCTGTTTTAACACGGGAGAACTCTTTTTCCATTGTATTGAGTGTCTCTTTGTCAAGCGTCTCCTGAATCATCTTCCAGTAAATCTGAAGATTTTCCACAACACCCATCAGTAGAAGCGGCTTATCCCTGAGTCCCAGGATAAGATCTCTTTTAGGAGTCACATCTTTGAACAGATTAAATAGTTCTGATTTTTCAAAAACATTAAGTACAAAACCAGCTTTAAGGTCAGGACTTTTCAAATCAGCGCACATACCCACCCCCTGATAATCTTTCAGGTAGTTCATACCAGGATAATCAGAGCTGTTTGCATTGCTATTTTCTGCCATTTGTGAAAGAAGTGGAGTGAGGTATCTCATTGCCTGAGGGTTGTTGTTAAATACTCTTCCGAGGTTGCCATATAAGAAAACCTCACGGGAGAGATTCATCTTATCAGTTACATCGGTAAAGACAGATGTATCAGTCAGTTTTTTTCCACTCTTACCGATCGTCTCGAAAAACGGCCTGGCATCTACCACAGGATTTGTCCCAATAAATAGATACCCACTCTTACTGACCATGTAAAAGGCCATAGGGTGGCTTTCTGCTGGCTGAACTTCAGGATTTTCCGGTTGACCACTATCATCTTCGGGTTGCACTTTTTCAGCTTCTGCCTGGGTCTGGTCAGCTTCTGGTTGACCCTCTGAACCTGCAGAGTCAGACTCAAGATCTTCAGGTTCAGATGAATCTATCTCAAGATTCCAGCTCCATATATCACCGCTCTTTGTGAACTTGGCATCAGGGTCGTTATCTTCAACCAGCTCCTTTATTTTTGCCACTGCCTTCTGTGCATCCTTTACAGGTAGATATATGATGATATTCATATGGGGATTATCACTCTTATCCACAATTTTGAAATCAGATAGTGCCACTCCAAATGGCTTTGTCATATCAAACCCGTTACTTTTCCACTCTTTTAAATCAAATGGGTTGAATCCTAAACTCTCCTTGATTTCATTAAGATCCTCTATCGGCTCCCCCCAGAAGCTCTCTTCCGTGACAGAGAAGTAGTCGTACAGCTCTTTTGCAGAAGAAAACCTGATAACAAAATCAGTGGATTCTGGCAGAATCTTTATTGCCTCTCCAGGATCTGAGAAAGAGACTCCAGGTGCAGCAAAGAGATTGAGTAACATAGTGGCAAACAGGGTGATAAGAATTTTTCTCATACGCTCTCCAAATCCGGGCAGAAGAGTGCCCAAAGTTTTCAGGTTATATTGTTTCAGTCATACGGGATATGCAAGTTACCTGTCAAGCCATCCATCCAGAACAGGTAGCCTTCTTAAGTAACTAAAATGGTGCCCCACTAGTTTTGTTACCTATAGGTTTGGTCTCGGCTTGGCTGAGTGTGACGCTAATAAGCTTAAGTTCTCTGATCATTTATCAAATGAAAGCAAGACAGTTAGCCACCAGAAGAGTGGCTGCTGTGGTTGAAACAGATGGACTTCAACGAGATGCAGGTTTTTATGTTAATAATATCTATGCCCCTACTGTCAACCACAGCATATGTGTAATGAGATGATCTCGGAGCTGAAAGAGAACCTGGATTAAGGAAAATTATCTCTTTTCTCCTTTCAAGAGAGAAGAGATGAGTGTGTCCCTGTATCACCAGATTCACATCTGAATATAAGATATCTGAGGGCAGTTGCCTGAAATATCTGTGCCCGTGGTGAAGAAAAATTCTCCACTCCATAAAATCAAACATCAGCGTCTCATTATATCCTGGAGAAAAAGAGGCATGGTCACAGTTACCATATACAAAATAAAATGGATTCTCAAATTCAGAGAGTTCCTCAAGTATAAGAGCTGGCTGGTAATCGGCATCAAAGTATTGAGGATAGCGTGTACCAAACAGATCCCCTGCCACAGCAAGAGCATCTCCAGGAGAGAGTAACTCTTTGAGTGTCAGCCATGTGGAATAACTGCCATGAACATCTGCTGTTACAACAAGCTTTTTCATTCAAATCATCTATCCTTTAAAAAAAGAGTGTGATACTCATGCTCCTCAAAGTGCCTTTTAAGGAGTATATGGATAAGGTTGTAAATCTCTTGAAGCTCACTATCACTTAGTCTTGGAATAAAGGCTCTCATAAAACTGTCTTCAGAAAATTTCTGAAGATAGAACATGATAGTCTCCTCATCGCTCTTTCTGTCCATGCCAAAAGCCCCGAACCCTTTATACTGATGGATAAAATCGTGACGATCTATCTGAGCTGTCTTTATGGATTCAGAAATCTGCTCTTCTACTGGAGTGATAGATTCATGACTCTCTTTTTTTATTGGCATATTTTAACCTTTTATTGCTCCTTATCTGGAAATTTATTTCTGATGGCCTCAATCACATCATAAATGGAGAAAAAGATTTTGACCAGTTCAGGATCAAAATGGTGTCCCGCCTCCTCTTCAAGTATGGCAATAACATCATCCTCCTTCCAGGCTGGTTTATAGATTCTTGTAGAGATAAGTGCATCATAAACATCGGCCAAGGCAACAATTCTGCCTGCCAGAGGAATATTCTCTCCCTTCAACTTCCTTGGATATCCTCTGCCATCCCATCTCTCATGGTGAGTATATGCAATGTCATATGACAGAGCATCCAGATCAGAGACATTACCCTTAAACAGCTTTGCACCCTGATAGGCATGAGTTTTCATGATTTTGAACTCACCGATATTGAGTCTGGCTGGTTTTTTGAGAATAATATCAGAAATGGCAACTTTACCCACATCGTGCAGCATTGCTGCAATTCTTAAGATATCCTTGTAATTCTTTATCTCTTTATATCTTACGTTGCGAAGCTCTGCCCATCTCTGAAAAATCTCTATGGAGTAGGCTCCAACCCTGTTAACATGGGAACCGGTCTCTTTAGGGTCGCGAAGTTCAGCCATTTTGATCATTCTTAAAATCATCTCACGTGTCATCTTGGCTTTTTCAATGGCAGAAGTTGCACTGCCTGCAAAAAAGTTAAGATAACTCTCATCAGACGCTTTAAAAGAGATGGGCTTGCCAAGGTCATCCTTTGCATTTATGATCTGCATCACACCTATCACCTGGGATCGGGTGCTTATAAGGGGGATGGTCATCATAGATTTGGTTGTGTATCCGGCAATCTCATCAAAACTGTTGTTAAAAGAGTATGGCACACTACTGTCCAGCTTATGAACATCATCAAGGTTTAAAGATTGTCTCTGCAAGGCCACATAACCAGCTATTGATCTGTCATTCACAGGAATTGACAAGCTTGAGTATATCTGCTTATTGTTCAATGCATCTCTTTTTCGTAATGTGTCATTCTGAACATAACTGAAATTGAGACTTCTCTCTTCAAGCAGAAAAATGGAGCCTGCATCTGCATTGGTGAGCCTTCTGGTTTCATACAGAATCGTATCAAGAAGAGAGTCAATATCTTTAATATGGTTCAACTCCTCGTTTATTTTTAACAGCTGGCTCAATTTATCATCGTCATTCAATTGCATCTCGTTTTTTCCTCACGTCTTTGCCTGTAAACAGAAAATAGCCATGGGGTGTAAACAGCCGGACCGCATTAAACATCATATAAACAAACGCTATTCTGGACGGTTTCTTCTGATTCATTTTTCTAAAACCAACTTTCTAAAATCAACAATGGAGAGAGATCTCTACCTGTGAGCGTCCCCCTCGGCCAAGCGAGACCAAACCTGTAAGTAACAAAAACAGTGGGGCACCATTTTAGTTACTTAGAAGTTTATAGTTGACAATAAAACAAAATTCTAAAACTATCCTTCAATTTCATATTGATCCAGATTAGTCCAGATGGTTATGGAAATCAACCCCAAAAAAGAATAGAGGAGTGCTGTTTTGACAAAAAATAATGATAATACCCATCCTGAGTTTTATTTCAACTTTTTTACCTCAACAGATAACCATCAGATACGTTGGGGCACCATGAGAGCAGAAGAGGAGATCTCTGAGGCAAAGGGGATAGTGTTGCTTTTAAACGGTAAAACTGAATTTATGGAGAAATATAGAGAGGTGGCCTCAAAGTTTTCTCATCTTGGTTACCATGTCATGAGCTTGGACTGGAGAGGACAGGGGCTCTCTGTCCGCGAACTTTACAATCATGACAAGGGATATGTCAGAGATTTTCAACACTATATCAACGATCTTGAGCTGTTCTATAATGTATATATTTCACCTTTGAAGTTGCCTGTCACCATCCTTGCACACTCAATGGGGGGGCATATCACCTTGAGATTTCTGGCTCAATGCGCAACTGTTGATAAGATGAATATCCAGCAGGCTATCTTGATATCGCCTATGGTAGATATTGTAATCACACCATTTTTAGGTGTTACTCCAGATCGTCTTGCCAGGTGGGCGGCAAGAAAGCTTGCTGATCTGGCTGTGAGGACTGGATTGGAAGAGCGGTATGTACCTGGTCAGAGAGACTACTGCAAAGAGAGAGTTCAGTTCAAAGAGAATGTTCTGACCCATGACATTGACAACTTCTTTCTTGAACATAGAGAGATTGAAAAAAATAGGGCGCTTGCCCTTGGAGGTGTCACCTGGGGGTGGCTTAAAGCTGCCTTTGACTCAATTGATCTGTTGCAAAATGAGATGTATCTCTCTTGTATTAAAAATCAGATATCTGTTTTCAGCGCGGCCGAAGATAGTGTGGTGTGCAACAGAGCACAGCAGAGAGTCTGCCAGACTCTTCCAGAAGGCAGATTTATCTCCATACCTGGAGCACGGCACGAAATTCTTTTTGAAACAGCCCAGATCAGAAAGGTGCTCTGGAGCCACATCATCTCTTTGCTTAAGAGGTGAATTCTCACTGAAGTCCAAGCTGCTCAGAACAATAGAGTAGAAATAGACACGATTGATGTTTGTATATCTCTCTATTTGTCATCATAATCTTTTTTAAATATATTAATAACAGAGAGAGATTCGTGGAGTAACCATGGTTAAGTCAGTTGCCATCTCTGGTTAATCGGTTGTAATGTTAAAGAAGGCTTTTATCTCTTCCTCTTTGAGACGAAGCTGGTCAAGGATAAGTTTCAGTGCAATCTCGTTGATGCCAGCCTTACGGGTTGAGTTTTTTACAGCCACTGACATGGGGTTGCCGCTGTGGCCTATGTTGGCCTTGTGGCACAGGTAGTTTGCAAGGTTGATGATCAGTGCATAATCCCTGTATGCAGGGGGACAGGCAGCAGGGTTATGATGATATCTGCTGGGATAGAGGATATGATCTGGAAATTGCCACCGTTTCATTAAAAGACCTGAGAGAACCGCATGGTCAATATTAAACACACTCCTCTCAACACGGAACAGTGGCAGCTGCTGCTCCATGGCCATTGAGCGTACCTGACGGTACTCCTCCTTGAAATAGACTGCCAGAATAACCTTGCCCATATCGTGCAGAAGACCGGGAATAAAAATTTTCCCTGATATTTCAGGGTGAATTCTTGCTGCAATCTCTTTGGCCGCAGTTGCACAGCCAATACAGTGAATCCACAGAGCCTTCATATCAAGGCTCAAACCATCCTCTTTACCTGTCATGGAGGAGAGAACATTCATGCCAAGTGCAATCCCAACGATCTCATCAAATCCTATCACTGCAATCGCTCTTTTGACGCTGTCCACCTGGGTTCTCTGGCCGTAGTAGACTGAGTTGGCAAGCCGTAGCAGTTTATTGGTCATCCCCTGATCATAGCTTATAATATCTGCAAGATCATCGGTTGTGGTGGTCTCGTCCGATGCAACATCCAGAATTTTATTCACCACAACAGGAAGACTTGGAAGTTCCGTATCATTGCGCTGAATCAGACGTATTATTCTCTGCTGAAGTTCCAGTGTAATGTACCCTTTATTTAATTATCAAAGAGGTTATCAGTAATATCTCAAAAAATAAGATTCATGATATGCCAAAGCTGTTCAGAAAAACCTTCTCCTTCTCAAGAGACTCCCTTGAATGGGGAAATCTCTCTTCATCAGGATAGCCCAGTGCAACCATTGATTCAATTCTGAAATGGTCAGGAATATCAAATATTGAGCGTATATATGATTCTGCTGTCATAAGCTCATCATGCTCTCTCTTACGGATCTGTATCCAGCAGCTTCCAATACCAACTGCCTGAGCTGCAAGCTGAATGAATATGGTTGCAATTGAAGCATCCTCAACCCACACATCAGTTCTCTTCTCGTCAGCACAGATAACGATACCAAGAGGAGCACCTTTCAAAAATGAGGCACCGTGAGGTTTTGCCCTGGATAGCTTTTCAAGAAGTTCAGGCTGATCAACAACAATAAAACGCCATGGGTTAAATCCCCTTGAAGATGGTGATCTTAAGGCAGCCTCAATGATTCTGTCAACCTTTTCCTGCTCAACTGGTATGGATTTGAATTTTCTTATACTTCTGCGCTTTTCAATCAAAGAAAAGAACATCTTGTCAACTCCTTTACAAAATCCTCAAAATGAGCAGGGGCACAGCGCACTGTCCCCCTACACAAAAAAAAGATCCCCATGAGTGGTGGTTACACAACTTGCTATGATCTTTGAACTTCATTAACATGCATGGAAATCAAATCTATCTGATCTTTTTAAACTAAAGGAGGATGGATGGCAAGTACCATTCCATACCCACCCTGAACATTTCTGGTATTGTTTATCCCTTTGCTGTTAAGAAACACCTGTGCTTCATAGGAGCGAGGGCCTGTGCCGCACATTATGTATAACGGAGAGTCCTGTGCCACAGCTTCTGAAATCTCCTCAAAGCGTGTGCGCAGCTCTTCCTGAGGAATGTTTATCCACTGTCCACGGTATTTTTCAACAAAAGGGGCAGCCTGTATAGAGCTTCTTACATCCAGCACCTTGATCGTTCCCCCCTTGAGCAGCTCAAGAAACTCAAATGTATCAACAGCTTTAAGATTACCGTTAAGAGTATTGTCCAGGGCGTTTCCCGCATTATTAACAACATCCATTGCTGAAGCATAGGGAGGAGAGTAACTCACCTCAAGATTGCAGATTTCGTTCACGTCAACACCAAATTTCAGCAGAGGAGCAACTGCATCCACCCTCGATTTCACAGCATCACCCTGAGGTCCTGCTGCCTCTACGCCAAGAACTTTTCTCGATTTTCTGTCTGCAATGAGCTTCATGAACATGAAATCAGCATCAGGAATGAAATGTGCACGATCTGATTGCGCAACCACTGCCTGCACAGGGTCAAAACCAGCCATCTTGGCCTGAGCATAGGTCAACCCAGCCTTGGCAACTCCCAGATCAAACACCTTTATGCAAAAAGAGCCCACACTTCCCGCAAACTGCTCATTACCTCCGTTGATGTTGGTGGCAATTATACGACCCTGACGGTTGGCAAGAGAACCTAATGGCATCACACAATCGAGCCCGCTTACCAGGTTGCTAAACTCAGCACAATCTCCTCCAGCATAGATATTGGGGTCAGTTGTCTGCATGCGCCTGTTTACCAGAACTCCTCTGTTTCTTCCAATGGCAAGCCCTGCATTTGCAGCAAGCTCAGCATTGGGACGCACACCAGCAGCCAGAATGACCATATCACATGGAAGGGTGGTAGTTTCGCCGGAAAGACCAACTGTCTCAACAGAGTCAGCTCCACTTTCAAGATCCCCGTTTATCCGCGTCACCTTCTGGGACAAGAGCAGTCTGACTCCATGATCTTCAAGCTTTTTCTCCACAACTCTTGCCATATCCCTGCCAAGAGCCTGTGGCAGAACCTGATCAGCCATCTCCACAATGGTGGTTTCAACTCCCCAAAGGTCAGTAAGTGCCTCTGCCATCTCAATTCCGATAGCACCAGCACCAATTACAACAGCCCTTTCAACTTCTCCATTGGATATGGCTTTTTTGATTGCACTTGCATGGTGAAGGTTTGAGACCACATGTACCTTTGGAAGATCTGATCCTGGAAAGGGGGGGCGCATGGGAGTAGCACCAGTTGCAATAACCAGCTTGTCATAATCAAGTTCCTCAACATTTCCACCATCCAGATAGCGTACCACAACCTTTTTTTCAGGGCGTTTGATCTCAATTACCTCAGCCCTTGTAAGCACCTTGAACCCTTTGACGTTTCTGAAAAAAGAGACATCTCTTTTTGCATGGGCAATGGTTGAATAGAGCCCCTCCAGCTCTGCGACATCACCGCCAACATAATAGGGAATTCCACATCCGCCATAGGATATAAGAGAATCTCTGTCAAGTAGTGTGATATCAACTTCAGGGTTAATCCGCCTCAAACGGCATGCCACTTTTGGTCCAAGGGCCACAGCACCTATAATAACTACCTTTTCTGCCATTTTTTTCCTCATATTACGATTCGGTCTATTTTTACAAAAAAAAACAATCGTTAACCAGATCAGGTCAAAGACTTATCACTGTTGACTTACAGGAGATCTCAATCAATTCAGTTGCAGCGGCAAGTCTGAACCCCTCTGCAAGCTCCTCCTCTTTGATAAATCTTGCCTTGGCACAGGGAGTACAGACAAGAATTGGTACGTCATGTGCCTGAAGATGAGCAAGAAGATCATCTGCGATATCACCTGTGGCAGCTTTAATATGCTCCATTGCCCCTTGTCTGGCAAGATATACCGCCTCATCAAGCAGAAATATAGTCACATTTTTACCAAGTTTCTGAGCAACAGTTGCCAGATGAAAGGCTCTTGTGCTTCGATTCGTGTTATCTGTGCCACATGAAAGGGCTATCAAAACATTATCTGTCATTTGTGTTCACTCCTTTTTTCTTGATAATTCTTAAGTTTAACATCTCTCTTAACTCTCTATCTGATTACTGGTAAAATAGCATGCATACTTAATGCCAATCTACTGCTGTCTGGATTGAGTAACCATAGCCAGTTCCCATGATATAAAGGTTTTCAAAAAAGTTTATCTAAAAAATTATTAAAGAACAGAGTTAACCTCAAACCAGTAACGAACCATAACGCTCTCTATATCTGATCAGGTAACGGTCTGGCTGAAATTCACTTATGGAGTGACCTCAATGCATTTTCAAGATTTTCTGTTATCTTTACAGAGAGTGCTGCTGTCTGTCTCAGAGACTCTGCTGTCTGTGCAAGTTTACCATCAACTGCCTTATCTGCCCATGATAGATAGGTCTCTTTATGGCTGTTGTTGTGGTCAATCCAGTGTTTTAACAGCAGAGCAAGTTTTTCACTCAGATTCATCTGGCTCTCTGTATGTTGAGCATCAGAGATGTTATGGCTATGATCGTTGTGATGGGAATGGTCATGAGATCCACCCTCACAATGGCTGTGATGGTGCGAATGGGAGCTATCCTCACCATGATGGTGGTGGGACGCATCATGGTCATGGTGGTGGTGAGCGTGGGATTTCTCTTCATCAATATGTCTGTGGTGATGGGTTTTCTCTCCACTGTGGTTATGGTGAGAGTGGTGATCTGATTCATGGTGTGTCATCTTTATAATCCTCTAAGTTCAGATATTGTTTAAGAGTTTCTGGTTGATAGAGATATCCAGGAAGTGGATTCCATTCACAGTGGGCATTAAGTTCGATCCCATGATGAATTATGGAGACAGGTCTGTCAGAAGATACGACCACCACAATGACCTGGTCATGCTCTGTTGTGAACCTGAGTGCTGAATTGTACCTGGCCCCTCTTGCTCTGTTCTCCACAGGTATTGCCTTGCCATCCAGCAGACAGCCAAATCCTCTGAGAGAAGATGTTGACATTATGTGCAAAGCACCGTCAATTTTGGCCAGAGACGAAGCAAGATCAAGAAGATCATCTCTCCTAAGATCAAGGGATGGCTCAAGGATATGTCCGGATAGCATAACAGGTTCATCATTGAGATCAAGTACAAATGTACAGCCATGGCGTCTGCTCTCTGCTGTATGTACCAGCTTTGAAACCACCTGAAACAGCTCCATTGACTGTTCTGGATCAAGATTAGAGTCTAAAAGCAGCTCTTCAAGCTCTACCAGTTTGGCTCTTCGAGTGGTGGAGTGAAAATTACCATCAAAAAAACTGCATATCGGCTCACCAGCAATCTCCACAAATCCATAATCGCCCTTTAAACGGGCTGAGACCGCATAGTCTGGAACTTCAGAGTCTGAGATACCGATAATTGTGTTTCCATCAGATATCAGCTTTCTGTCAGAATACTCCACAGAGAGAAGCAGCTTTCTAACATGCTTGGTATTGGCTGTAAAGGGGCGTTCATGTCTCTGTATTTTGGCAATAAAGTGGATATCTTCAAGAAACTCAGCATCAACAAAAACAAGCCGTCCCCTTGGCCAGTGCCCCTCTTCCCTTGTTTTGGAGAGTTTAAGAATCGTATCAAGTATGGGCTTGATACACATCTTTGCATCAATGCCTATAATCCGGTTCCTCACATCCACAATGTGATCTACAATGGCATGTATGGCATGATTCTGAAGCACATGTCCTGAAGTGCCCATTGAGATGCTCTCCATTGAAAAATCCTGAGACATAAGCCATCCGGCATGTTCAAGCCACCGTTCAGTAGGATAAATTGAACACATGTCAGGGTGGTGATCTGTAAACCACATCTGATAGAAAAATGAGCGGGAACTGCCACCAAAAGAGATGATACCTGCCAGTTGAAGATTGTTAAATGTTATAAAATGGTCACGAGGCTGCCTTGATATTGTCCATACCAGGGTATCTCGCCATGTATCATCATCAAAATAGAGCTCCTGAAACCTCGGTTCATGGCCTTTGAGAAGTTTCTGTGGATCATAGATACGTAATGGATCAGATGGGTGGCGGGCATAGACAAGAGCTACTCTGCTGTGCTGGGAGAAGTTGGATAGCCCCTCAACAAGGCCATTATAAATATTTTGAATCAGTAAGTTACAATACTTATCCCTGACCATATCACTTTTTCCCTGAGCCATAGCTCTTGAACTTTTCAATGACCCTCTCCATCTCATCATCAGACAGCAGAACAGGAGTGCCAAGAGACTCTGCCTGGTAACAGATCCGTGCAACAAATTCAATCTCCTCAGCAGTATTAAATGCATTGAGCAGAGAGGTTCCCACAGCAACAACTCCATGGTTGGCCAGAAGCGTTGCATTATAGTTACCAATAGTAGCGACAATATTGGCAGCAAGCTTCGCTGTGCCAAAGGTGGCATAAGGTGCAACAGGAACCTTCTTACCAGCAAAGGCCACAAGATAGTGAACCGGAGGAATCTCTCTGTTAAGGCATGCAAAAGTTGTGGCATATGGTGAGTGGGTATGAACTACAGCGTTTATATCGGGTCGTTGCTGGTACAAAGCGATGTGAAAACCAGCTTCACTTGAGGGGTTCAGGGGAGGATGGCCAGATGGTGTGGCACAGTTATCAATACCCTGATAAGGGGCAATATTACCTTGAGCATCAAGCAGAATGATATCTTCAGGGGTAAGTGAAGGATAGTCAATACCGCTGGGTGTAATGGCGATTAACCCCTTATCTCTGTTGAAAACAGAGATATTTCCACCAGATCCTGTGGTCAATCTGGAGGTGAGCATCTTCAGTGAGAACTTGATGATCTCTTCCCGTTCATATAAAAGTTTCATCATGGCAAATGTGATACTCTCACTTAAAGACCTTTGCAAGGGATTTTTTGGTATTGTAAATTTTTTGCAAGGCTGTTATTAAGGCTGAAGATTAGATAATACGAGGAGACTCCATAATTAAATTTCAGGTGAATAAAAGATGAAAAAACTCCAGGCACACTATGTTATTTATATACTATTAGCTGTTTTCTACTCCTTATCATTAATACCAGCCATATTTGCAGAGACTGGATATGTTTCTGACATGCTGATTCTGAGCCTGAAAGAGGGGCCTGGCAGACAGTACAACACTCTTAGAACATTGCGAAGCAACACTCCGGTCGAAATCCTTGAAGTGACAGAGAGATTTCTTAAAATAAAAACCGAAGAGGAGGATATAGGCTGGGTGGAGAGTCAGTATATTACCCATGAACTACCAAAAGCCATGATTATTGAGCAGCTCACAGCAAAGATAGCGCAGCTTGAAGGCAGAACTCCAGCTTCTGCAACTGGAGAGGGTGAGAGCGCTCAAGGTGAGCCGGGGAATAAAATTGATGATAACATCACTGATGCAAAAACAAGTAATGAGTATATCAACAG
>Ga0066603_10001207_pt1 | contig 17264 bp, 14 predicted proteins | sample Higcelweek8metaG_FD_59482 | JGI IMG/M metagenome (GOLD analysis project Ga0066603, IMG submission 59482) | Freshwater pond sediment microbial communities from the University of Edinburgh, under environmental carbon perturbations - High... | ecosystem: Environmental > Aquatic > Freshwater > Pond...
ATGTTGAATTTCCGGTTCAAGGCAGCAAAATGCTTTAACCCAAATGCAATTTTATTGAGATAAGAAAAAACACCGATGGCCCCTGTGGGAAATTGATTTGCCTTGGTGCCGTAAATGGCACGTAAATCAGGAAGGTCGCAAAATATTTCTTCAATTGTTGAACCATATGGTTTGAATCTTTCCGGCACATTTCCACTCTTTATCTGTTCACCAATTGTTTTTCCGGTCATGGCAGCAGCCATTGAAGCCCGGCACAAGCCAATTCCCAGAACATGTCCATCCCCATAGGCCAGGCCTTTAAATACTTGATCCTCACTTGCAAATCCACCAGTCATTACCATTGCAGGCAGGGTCAATCCTTCAGATTTTAATTGTTCACAAAAACGGACCACCGCATCCTCTAAGCAGACCGTGGGTAATGACCACTCGTTCATCATCTTTGAAGGGCTGTATCCTGAACCGCCACCAGCTCCATCAAAGGTCACCATATCCACCTGTGCTTCACAGGCCAACCGGAGCACTCGTTCAATATCCAGCCTGTCATACCCAGCCATTTTAAAATAGATGTTTTTGGCACCCATATCTCTCAGCGTTGTAATATGGTTCACAAGGGATTTTTCTGTCCACAAGGGCAATCTGCCATAGGTGTAGAAATTCGGGCAAACACCTTCATGATAAGCTTTTTGTACGGACGGATCACTGGGATCGGGGTAAACCAGATTACCGTGCTGTTGTTTGACAAGTGCGGTTTCAAGATCCTTTACCCGTATGGCTGGCTGGGTTCCCTTTGCCGCTTGCCCAAATTTAATTTCAATGGCATTAGCTCCATATTTTTCAATGGCAATTTTCGGAACCCCCATGAGATTATCATCCACATTGCATTGCAGCACAATCTGCCCATATCCTCTGTCATATCGAAGAAAGCAGTCAAGAGCCTTTTTTAACAATGGAAAATCAGTAACCTTCCCATTGTCGATTTTTAGATTCGGCTCATTGTTCCTGGCATGTTCACCAATCACACAAGTCACACCAGCCATGGCAGCTCCGGCAAAGTAGTCCTGCCAGTTAAGTTTAATCAATGCAGGCAGGATGACGGGCATTGCCATCTTAACAGGATGGATGAAGCCGTAGGTCCGCTCAAGGTTAACATTAAAAATTGTGGCTTCGTCCCAAGTTTCATTGGCTCCCTGGGCACCGAATACATGGCCGTTGATATTAAAGTGAGAAAAATCAATGGGATAATCTTTTTCTGATGCAATCTGGTTGTTTCCGGTTGTTGTGGGGTACACTGTTTGTGCCCCCAAAACAGCCGCCTGTGCTACTTCACAGGTGCCGCTACAATCTTGAGTGCAAAATGAACACATTCCCGATTGGGGCGATATAAAAGCACTCCTGTTTTTTGCAAATGTAAATCCGGAACTCAATCTTGGTGAATAAGACATATCAATCCTTTTTTCTGAACAGAGCCGTTAAGCTGCGGAATTATGTTCAAATCCATATAGCACTTCTCCGAGAGATTCTAGTCCGAAAACAATTTTTTCTTCTGGCATATTTGAGAAGTTAATACGAAAAGTATTTTCATTACCGCCATTCGCAAAAAAAGAACCTCCTGGAACAAATGCAATGTTTTTTTCAAGGCTTGTTTTTAAAACATCTCTAGCATTAATATATACAGGAAGTTCGATCCATGAAAACAAACCACCTTGGGGTATAGTAAATTTTATTTCTTTTGGAAATGATTTTTTCATTATATTAATTGCGACATCTCTTCTTGACCTATATGTCTCTATTATTTTCTCGATATGCTTATCAATATCATGTAATTCTAAATATTTAACAATTACCATCTGTGCCAAAGTATTACATTGTAAATCTGCTCCCTGTTTTACAAGTACATACTTTTTAATAATCTCTTTATCTCCCGCAATCCATCCTATTCGAAACCCAGGACAAAATATTTTAGAAAAACTTCCCGTGCAGAGTATATAACCATCTTTGTCAAAATATTTTACCGAAGGTAATGGCTCACCCTCAAACCGTAATTCGCCATAAGGATTGTCTTCAATTACAATTACATTATAATCTTTTGATATTTTCGCTAATTGTTCTCTTCTTTGCTTACTCCAGGTTCTTCCTGTTGGATTTTGAAAATCAGGAATTATATAAATCAGTTTTACCTTTTGAGTATTTTTAAGTATTTTTTCAAGTTTTTCAATAAGCATTCCCTCATTATCAGTCGGCACTTCAATAAAATCACATCCATATGCCCTAAAAGCACTTATTGCTGCAAGATAAGTAGGACTTTCGCATAGAACAATATCACCTTCATCTAAAAAGACTTTTCCTGTAAGATCAAGAGCCTGTTGAGAACCGTGTGTAATTAATATATTTTCACAATCAAACGAAGTACCAAGCTTAGTATTCATTCGAGTCGCAATCCACTTTCGTAAAGGTTCATACCCTTCTGTTGTAGTGTATTGCAATGCTTTATTACCAGCTTCTTCAAGTACAATTTTATTAACTTCAATTATTTCCTTAATCGGAAAAAGCTCTGGTGCGGGCAACCCGCCAGCAAAGGAGATAACCTCTGGCCTTTCTGTTACTTTTAAAATCTCCCGTATCTCTGATGCTTTTAGAAATGTCATCCTCTTCGCACACTTAATAACCATGGTATAATCTCCCCGTCAGTCATAAGTTTTTTATGACGCAATTACTTTAGAGCTACTGTTAGCAACCATCTCTTCTATGGCTATCCCCCTGCTGATCTCTATTTTTTTGAAAGATGGCTTTTTGACCATCAGAAGATTTCCCCCAAGGATCAATGAGACACCCACAATGGCTTCAGTTGACCAGTGATAACTCTCCCATATGGTGGAGATTACCAGTGCCACAATAGGGAAAAGCAGTGTGGAGTATGCAGCTCGATCTGCCCCGATTCGTCCGATAAGAGATAGATAGCAGCCAAAGGCCACAATAGAGCCAAATACGGATAGATATAGCAACGGAATTATATATGTTGGTGATGCTACAAAGTCAAAGGATTTACCTGTCACCAGCGCTATCCCAACCATCAGAAGTGCACCGTAAGCCATTCCATAAGCATTGGTCTGGATAATGGGAAGAGCTCTTTTCTGATTCCTGGCAGATACAATATTGCCAAGAGATGCCAAAAATGTAGCTGCAAGGCAGATCAGGATACCTTGTATTCCGCTGTCGGCAGAGTTAAATATAGTGCAGATCAGATCAGAACCGTTCTTACCAGATTCAAGCCCGGCATTAAGATGGAACCTTGCAAGTTCAGGTTTAAACACAAGCAGTATGCCGCAAAAGCCAAGAGCGCCTCCCATAATCACCTTCGGGTTAAAGGGTGTCTTCAGAAAAATGGCACCATTGACCATATTCATAACTATTATTGTTGAAAAGATAACAGCGGCCAATCCACTGGTAATATAGAGTTCTGCAAGATAAAAGCACCAGTAGTTTATGGCAAACAGAAGTCCCCCCTGAAGAGCCATAAATAGATGCTCTTTAATAGTAAATGCCATTTTCAGTTTTCTGATGCAGCACCACAAGAGCAGAATTATGGCAGCCAAGCTGAAGCGGTAGGCAACAGATACTACAGGGTCAACAACACCCAACTGAAATTTGATTGCAAGCCAGGTTGAACCCCATATCAGAACCGTCAGGGTATAGAATAAGAAATTTTGCATGATCTTGTTTCCCTTTTTAAAATATTGATTAAATATCATCATTATCACTCTTCTGGGTGGTGATAATTAGCTGCAAAACCCATTAGATCATTGTTTGAAGAAGGGTGCTGTACAAAAAGGCCTACCTTCATCGTGCTGGAGGATTTTACAGGGTTTAAGAGAAATGACAAGGTACAGTTAAGCGGTTTATAATGGGGTACAGATTTCAACTCTCTGATCTGCAAAGGGTACAAAATCAGAGCTGAACCAACCTGATAATTTACCCAATTTCATTCAATGCCATATCCAAAAGAGTAAAGATGCCAGCTTATAAATTTATATACCCTAAAATTGAAATTGACGTTTCAATTCTTGTTGAAAAATAGATTGACAGTATAGTTTTGAGCTTATATCGTACTTTCATAAAAAATCATCAAAAGATGTTCTGCAAAGAGCTTTTCAACCACCCATCTGGCAAATTCATCCTGCCAAAAACTTGAAAATTCAATCAAAAAGAGAGGTAATTATGAAAAACTATCCTGTAACATCTACAACCAGAATCATCCTTTTTACAGTGCTGTTTGTTTTATTGAATCTCTCCATTTGCGGAGCAGAAGAGAGAAAACTCACTATTATTACAGATGACTGGCCTCCTTATGAGTTTAAAGCAGGGGTTGCTGGAAATGAGTATATTGCAGGATTCTCAACTGAAGTGCTTACAGCTGTTCTGAAGAAGATGAATGTGGGAATTAATGACCGTATAAAACAGTATCCCTGGGTAAGAGGAGAAAAGATGGTTATTGATGGCTCTGCTGATCTGCTTTATACAGCATCAGAAAATCCAGAGAGAGCAAAACTGACACACTATCCAAGCGAGTCTCTTATGGAGTCTTCGTGGTCATTTTTCATAAGAGCTGAAGATGCCGGAAAACTTAAATACAACTCTTTTGAAGATCTGAAAGGCCATAAAATAGGTGTGGTTCGCGGATACTCCTATACACCAGAGTTATGGACATTCATGAAAGCAGAAAATAATTTTGAGGAGGTTGTCTCTGATGATCTCAACGTTAAAAAGCTGGCAGGGAAGCGATTTGACTACATAATAATGGATTATGGAAATGGAAGGAGTTTATTAAAAAATATGGGGCTGTCTGATAAGATTGTTGCAATACCAAATCCGATCAAATTGATCTCTTTATATGCAATTTTCAGCAGGAATACCGTTGATAAAGATTTTGTAGATCAGTTTTCAGCAGAGCTTAAGGCGTTCAAAGGAACTGAAGAGTATAAAGCTATTTATGAGAATTATATTGGTAAATAGTATAATGTAAGAGGTACTCTACGATCCTGTACCAAAAAGTTAGATTAAATGTGATACGGCTTAGAATATGCTCAATAGAGTCCTTGAATATTAACCATACTCAAGGGCTCAATGGATTCATATCTTGAAAAATATAAAAAGGAACAATCTTGCCAAAATAAAAAAATGTGAACACCTAACCATAGAAGAACTACTGATTATGAAAATTCCTCCATTCTAACTTTTTGGTAGAGTGACGATTAAAGTGTAAGGTGATTTACACCGAGCTGTACTAGGAAATCTCCGCGTAAATGCTCTCCTGCTTCTGCCCAAGCTTCAGTTCAGAGACCAGCATACCTGACAGGATCAGCAGACAGCCAACCCCTTTTATCAGCGTGGGCATCTCTGTGATACCCTGTGCATTGGGAATGATCATCGCAAATATAGCGGCAAATACCGGCTCTACTGTGAGAATTAGGGCAGTATTGGTGGGCGTCGTATACTTTTGTGCGATTGTCTGCCCTCCAAAGGCGAGTGCAGTACCCAGTATTCCGGTAAAAAGCAATATCAGCAAAACGGTGGTGTTCATTTCCACCGGTTTCCCCACATCTGCGGTCAACCAGATGCCTGTGCTCACAACGCCTATAAAACCTACCGATATGATCGCCAGCAAGGATGCATCTTCTGTTTGGGTGAACTTGTCTATGAATATAATCTGAAAAGCCCAGCATACAGCACAAAGAAAGGTGAGAAAATCGCCGTAATTGAAATCAAATCTAAGTCCCCCTGCGAGGAAAAAGAGACCCACAAAGGCAGTTACAATACCAATAATAGATGACCTGTCCGGCCTCTTCTTCAAAAGAACCGCGGCTATGATCGGTACTATCACCACATTAAGACCTGTAATAAAGCCAGAATTGGAGGCGCTGGTGGTGTATAGACCAATCACCTGAAACGCCATTCCGCCAAACATGAAAGCACCGATAACCCCTCCGTGAAGCAGCACCTCTTTACTCATTTTTTTAAGATTTTTATGAAATATCACAAGCATTATCACTGTAGCCAGCAAGAAACGCATGGAAAGATATGCGTATGCAGGGATGTACTGCAGCACCATTTTCATCATAGGAAAGGAGGCACCCCAGATCATTGTGATTACCAGCAGCAATATGTCTGCCTTTAATTTTTTTGACATATATTTAGAGAACCTTTTGCAAGAAAGCTCTTGTCCTTTCATTCCTGGGGTTGGAGAAAATATCCTCCGGCTTGCCCTCTTCTTTTATTTCACCATTATCCATGAAAATGACTCTGCTGCCCACTTCCTTTGCAAAGCCCATTTCATGCGTAACCACCAGCATGGTCATACCTTCTCTGGCCAGATCCTTCATAACTTCGAGCACCTCACCCACAAGCTCGGGGTCAAGCGCAGAGGTTGGTTCATCAAAAAGCATGATTTTAGGCTGCATCGCCAGCGCACGGGCGATTGCCACCCTCTGTTGCTGTCCACCGGAGAGCCTTGAAGGGAATTCATCCTTCTTATCCTCAAGCCCTACCTTTTTTAACAATCCCAGGGCAATCTCTTGCGCTTCCAGCTTCTTCAGCTTCCTAACCGTCATAGGCGCTTCCATCACATTTTGCAGTGCCGTCATGTGTGGAAACAGGTTGAATCGCTGGAATACCATACCAAGCTCGGTACAGATCTCTGAAGTCTTTTTTTGTGAGATCTTCAGCTGATCCTTCCCCGCCTCTCTTTCATCGATTATTTCGCCTTCAATGAAAACACGTCCGCTGGTTATTCTTTCAAGGTGATTCAAGCACCTGAGCAGTGTACTCTTCCCCGAACCACTGGGCCCGATGATGCACACTACATCCCCTTTCATCACCTCCAGATTGATATTCTTTAGCACCAGTAAGGCTCCGAATGACTTGTACACATTTTCCACTTGAACCATTGGCATCATTCAACATCCCCTTATTCGTATATGGAATATTTCTTTTCAAGTTTTTCAAAAACTACAGTGAACACTGTAGTCAATATCAAATATATTACTGCTGCAGGTAAATAAATCAGGGCACTTGCCTGCTGACTTTCGATTTCATGTGTCACCCGCATCAGATCCGTCATGGCAATAACGGATACAAGAGAGGTATCCTTCAAAAGCATGATAAATTCATTTCCAATCGGTGGTATCAATCTTCTGTAGGATTGCGGAACAATAATTTTCCGCATGGCTTGTCCATAGTTCATACCCAAAGCTTTTGCCGCTTCCATCTGGCCTTTGTCAATTGATTGTATGGCTGCTCTTATTATTTCTGCAAGATATGCAGCAGAGTTAAGACTGAAGGCAATAAAAGCTGCCACTGTAGCGGTCAATCCCTTAAGTGGCGGATTGAAAAATAGTGGGAAAGCATAGTAAAAGAAAAATAGTTGCATCAGCAGAGGGGTTCCTCTGAAAAACCATATGTATATCCAGCAAAATTTATTAATTACAGCATTTTCTGATAATCTGCCAAGCGCTATCAGCAGACCTAGCAACAAACCGAAAACTATTGCAACAAGCGTTAACTCAACTGTGATTACCGTGCCTTTCAGCAACCGCGGAATGAATTGTATTAAGTCAAACATCTGATATTGTTACCCCCATTGGTTCAGTTGACTGCAAAACTGTTAATCAACTTTGCAGTCAACCAATCTCATTTCATCATTATTACTCAATATTTTGAGTCATATCTTCTCCAAACCATTTTTCGGATATTGCTTTCAAGGAGCCATCTTTCATCATCTCCGCAATCAGCTTGTCAAACTTGTCAGCTTCCGATTGTTTTTCCTTTGTAAACCCTATGCCAATAGGCTCATTGGGAAGTGTTGTTTTAACTGTTTTAAAGCTCTCTCTATCCTTTGCTACGAAGTATTTACCTATAACAAGGTCGCAGACAACAGCGTCAACTCTGCCAATTTTGAGTTCACTTAAAGCTTCAGTCATTGCTTCGTACTTTTTGTAATCTTTAAAAGGTGTAGTCTTAATGAATTCGTTACAAGCCTCTTCTGAAGTTGTTCCCATCTGAACTGCAATAATCTTATCACCCAGATCAGCTTCGGACTTGATAGTATCATTGTCTATCTTCACAACGATCACCTGGCTGTTGGCAACATAAGGTCTGGTGTAAGCTATTGTTTTCTTTCTTTCATCCGTAATACTGAGCGATGAAATAATGCAATCGTATTTATTTGCATTTAGTGCTGTGAATATTGCTGTCCAGGCGGTTGGTACAAACTGAACCTCTTGCCCAAGCTTTTTCCCGATCTCTTTTGCAAAATCAATGTCAAAGCCGACATGATTCCCTGCTTCATCCTTGTATTCCATTGGTGGATATGTATCGTCGATACCTACGCGAAGAACATTTGTTTCATTATCTCCACATGCACTGAAAACAAAAGCCATGAGAACCGTAAGGGCCAGAACTAGTAATAGGGATCTCTTTCTAAACATTTTTCATTACCTCCTAAGAATTATTTACCATTTTATTATTATGTTAAAGCATCGTACATTCTTATCTCAAAACAGACTTGTAAGGATAAGAACTTGCTTTTTGTTGACCAAACCATAGAAATCCTCCACAATCTGAAATTGTTGTACCTGTATCAGATTGGAGCAAGTTAAGGCAAGGAAAAAATTCAAGCGCTTGAATCAACTTGGTAAAAGGTATTGGAGAATTTATAAAATTGTCTAAATTCAGCTGATTTTTGCGAATAGGTCACAATCTCCGCTTTCCCCTTGAAGTTTGAGTAATCTCAAGCGAAGTTGATAAAGCTCTTGAAATTGCTTTGTTTCTGTCTGGTTCACTGGTATACTTCTTTTATTAAATTGCGGCTCTTTATTGAGCCCCATTATAAGAGTACACACGATTGCAAGCTTTCTCCGCCGTTTAGCGGCTCCGTTCAACAACGGCTTGAAGGCCTAAACGAAATTGTTGGAAAACAGCAGTTAATAGTCATTAATGGGAAAGATAGATATAGATGAGTGATTCAATGGAAGAGAGAGACTTTGAGCAAGAAGATGACAGGCCAAGCAGAACCCGTAAGAAAAAGGCTGCTGAACAGCTTCAGAAACTTGGAGAGTTCCTTGTTGATATGGCTGAAACAGAGGTCAATAAGCTGGATATACCAGCTGATCTGAAAAAAGAGTTATCCATAGCCAGATCCCTGACAAAGCATGGTGCAAAAAAGAGGCAACTTCAATACATCGGCACACTGATGAGAGATATTGACACAGAGCCGCTTGTTGATGTGATGGAGAAGATGGCCACCACAAGGGTTGGCAAAATGGTAAAAAAGGCAAAACCGTTCCCCAAAAAAAGATACCAGAACTTCTGATGTTTCTTCCAACCACCTCAGAAGAGCTTGCAGCTCTTGGCTGGCACCGCCCTGATGTTATCCTTGTGACAGGAGATTCCTATATTGACTCTCCATTTACTGGCGTTGCTGTGATTGGCAAGCTTCTTGTAAAGCATGGCTTCACAGTCGGGATCATTGCACAGCCGGAGATTGACTCTGACAGGGATATCACAAGGCTTGGAGAGCCCTCTCTCTTCTGGGGTATCACCTCAGGGGCAGTAGATTCAATGGTCTCCAACTACACAGCACTTAAAAAGAGAAGAAAGAGCGACGATTACACTCCAGGAGGAGTCAACAGCAGACGGCCTGACAGGGCAGTGATAGCCTATTCAAATCTTGTGAAACGGTACTTCAAGAAGAGCTGCCCGATTGTACTTGGCGGAATTGAGGCAAGTCTAAGACGCATCTGCCACTATGACTTCTGGTCAGACACCATAAGGCGCTCCACTCTTTTTGATGCAAAGGCAGATTATCTTATATATGGCATGGGTGAATCACCGGTAATTGAACTTGCACAGGCTCTTAAAGAAAAAAGGGCAGTTACTGATATCCGGGGGCTCTGCTATATCTCAAACACTCCACCGCAGACTCAATCAGATACCACTACAGGCTCAGACTACCTGACACTTCCCTCCTATGAGGTTGTCAAACAGGATCAAGTTAAATTTGCTGAAAGTTTTCACACCTTTTACCGCAACTGTGACCCTCTGACTGCCCGTGGGATGGTGCAACAGCAGGACTCCAGATATCTTGTTCACAACCCCCCTGCCCTTTACCCGGATACAGAGAAGATGGACTCATATGCAGCACTTGAGTTTGAACGGGATCTGCACCCCTACTACAGACAATATGGCAAAGTGAAGGCGCTGGATACCATTCAGTTCTCCATATCCACCCACCGGGGATGCTATGGAGAGTGCAACTTCTGTTCTATTGCTGTTCATGAGGGGAGAACTGTTAGATGGAGAAGTGAGGAGTCAATCCTCAATGAGGTGAGACAGCTGACAAGGCATCCGAACTTCAAGGGGATAATCTCCGATGCAGGAGGGCCTACTGCGAACATGTATGGCTTTGAGTGTGCAAAAAAACTCAAACATGGAGCATGTGCTGACAAACGGTGCCTCTTTCCAACCATATGCAGAAGTCTGAAACCTGACCACTCAAAGCAGATCTCTCTGCTGAAAAAAATCAGCCGGATTCAGGGGGTCAGAAAGGTCTTTATTGCTTCAGGTATAAGGTATGATCTTCTCTCTGCCGATCAGAAACATGGCATGAGCTACCTTAAAACAATTGTAAAGGATCATGTCTCTGGCCAGTTAAAGGTGGCTCCTGAACATAGCCAGCCCCACCTGCTTGATCTTATGGGAAAAGCTGACAGCCACTACTTGCTGGAGTTCAAAGAAAAATTTGATACCCTATCTAAAGCGAGCAGTAAGGGGCAGTTTCTCACCTACTATCTTATAGCTGCCCATCCTGGATGCACACTTGCTGATATGGATCAACTCAGACAGTTCACCCGTGAAAAGCTTAAAATCACCCCTGAACAGATCCAGATTTTTACCCCAACCCCCTCAAGCTACTCAACTCTTATGTATTACACTCAGCGATCTCCATTCACAGGAGAGTTGCTCTTTGTTGAGAAGAGTATTGCTGGAAAGGAGCGGCAGAAAAATATCATCACACAGAAGAGAGTAAATATAAGAAAATAGCCTGTACTCTCTCTGGATCCTTTGCCACAGAATCCTAAATCAATCCTAATACAATCCCAACACAAAAAGATTATAATTCACCCTAACTTTACAGCTTCTCATGTCATGCAATGGGCTTTTACAGAGCCTTGGAGATCAGAACCTGTATCAACAGCACAATGAGGTAACAACCAATGGGGGAAAAGATGATTCTCATCAGATGGATACAAAACAGGAACTGGATAACCCTGGGGATGAAGATTTTAATGGGAGTAGCTCTTGCATCCAATATTTTCATAGGTGCCTTACTCTACTTCAACCTCAACTCCAGTAAGATTGTGGAACAGAATGTGAACCAGGTGCTGGATATCCATAAAAAACTGAGCAGCGATCTGCGGGTAGCAGTGGTAGAACTGCAAAACAAGTTTCTCTCTCTGCCTGAACTCTTTCATATTGACTCTCATGCCAGTGTCCTAGAGAGAATCAAAAGAGAGTTCAAAGTGACCAGAAGCCGGATCATAGAGGGAAGAGATGGATATGCCAAACTTTTCTCCCGTAATGAGCGAAGAGACCTTACAAAAAGAGAGTTTGTTATCAAGGAGGAGAATGGCCAGATAACAGTATCAAGTGGACTCTTTGATGACTCTGGTAATTTTAAAGATTCCGTTGAACAGCTCACTTTAACCTGTGAAAACATTCAAGAGGGGCTAAAACAGCTTAAAGCAATCCTGACAGAGCTGCAAAATGGGTCTGAGAGTGGTCTGGCTCTGAGAGAGAGAGTATCCAGACTTGGCATTATAGTAGCAGATGCAGGACTTCAGGCGGAAAAGAGCCGCAACGAAATTCTATACCACGTAGAGCATATCAATGAGATGGAGCATAAACTCTCTGAGACCCGTCTTTATCAGAAAAAATTCACCATTATCATGGGAGGGGTAGCTATTCTGGCAAACATGGTTGTGCTTTTTATTCTTGTAAGGATAATAGTTGAACGTCCACTGCATAAACTCACCCATACAATCAACGAGATCCGTTCAGGAAAAAGCCCGGATGTACCCTGCCATAACCGTAGTGACCAGATTGGTGTTCTATCAGGTGCTATCATAAATTTCAGTGAGGCGCTCTCAAGAATCAGAGATGAGAACGAAAGAAAAGAGAGGGAGAGCATCATCATTGATGAGATATTCGAGATGGTGAACAGTGCGGTACATAACCTTGAAGAGAGGGCAAAGAAGCTTGTCAACTGCGCAAATACACTCCATGAACTTGCCACAGCAACAGGCAACCAATCTGAAAGTCTCTCTAACCGAGCAAGTGATACAGCAGCCCACACAGATAAAGTATCCCGTTCAACCAGCCATCTTAAGTCAGTGGTTGAGAAGATCAGCTCCCAGATAGTGAGCCAGAACATGATTGTAGCTGCAATTGTTGATAACAACAGCCACTCACAGGCCAACATCAGGCAGCTTGACCAGTCAATTTATGATATCAACAACATGATCTCAATTATCCGTGAAATAGCTGATCAGACAAAACTGCTTGCCCTTAACGCCAGTATCGAGGCTGCACGGGCTGGAGCTAAAGGTCAGGGATTTGCCGTTGTAGCAGGAGAGGTAAAAGAGCTCTCCATTAAGACTCAACAGGCAACCAGAGAGGTGATGGAAAAAGTCTCTGCCATAGAAAAGGCAAGTAAAATATTTTTTGATAATCTTCATGATGTTGACAGGCGTGTTGATGAGCTGAATGAAGTGACTGCCAGTGTCATGAAAGCGGTTAATGAACAGAAAGAGGTGACAGACACTATTGCAGAGCTTGCTTTCCAGACATCAGAAAATACAAGCGATGTTTCAAGTTCCATTGAAGAGGTAAGTAACGCGGCAAGTCGTACCAGAGATCTCTCTTTGCAGGTAAACAACTACTCTGATCAGATAGCATCACAATTGACCGACCTGCTTCAGAAAACCTCAGAGAAAATTACCAGGCTCAACAGGATTTCGACAGAGAGTTCAACGCTCTCTAAAGCGGCTTGAAGCAGCTCCCGATACCTCGGTCAGACAGAGAGACACTAAAGTGTCTGGAAAGGCAGACCAGCCATTACACACCGTTTAACTGTGTGACACATTACACACCGTTTAACTGTGTGACATCTTACTCTTCAGCCCGCTATAATTTGAGAAAAAATTTGACACTGACTATGAAACCAGTCATAAGAGAGGACTTATGCAACAGACCTACATAAAACAAGAGGATAAAAGTCAGTGGCAACAGACGATGATAAGATGCAACAGAGCATGGAATCTGATATGCCACTTCACCATATATAATGATGGATAAACTGAGCTTTAATAATTACAAAAGAGTGATACAGGTGAGTATCCCCTTAGTACTAAGTATGGGATCCACCATGATCATGGAGTTTACAGACCGTGTCTTTCTGGGTCACTACTCCTTGGATGCATTGGCAGCAGCAACTCCTGCTGGCATAAGCAGCTTTCTGTTTGTCTCATTCTTTCTGGGAGTAGCAGGATATGTCAATGTATTCATTGCACAATATACTGGAGCTGGGGACAAAGCTGGGGTGGGGGCAGCTCTGTGGCAGGGGATCTACTTTGCCATTTTTGGGACACTCTTCATGTCTTGGCTTGCCATGGGAGCAGCTCCTATCTTCTCAATGATCGGACACTCCCCAGATATCCAGCAGCTTGAGGTGATATACTTTCGTATTCTCTGTTTTGGCGCTGGGGCAAATATTATCGGCGTAACTCTCTCCTGTTTCTATTCAGGCAGAGGCTTTACCAGTACGGTCATGTTGACTCAGATGGCAGGTACTCTTTTAAATATTCCTCTGGACTACGCCATTATAAACGGGAAATGGGGATTACCAGAACTTGGAATTCAGGGGGCAGCGATTGCCACTGTCTGCTCATGGATACTCATTGCAGCCATTTTCATGATTCTGATCTTCAATAGAAAAAACAGCCGGGAATTTCACCTGCTTGATAAATGGCAATTTGACCTTAAGCTCTTCATGCGTCTCATGAAATATGGTCTTCCTGGAGGTGCCCAGTTTTTTCTTGACATTATGGTCTTTACCTTTTTCATTCTCATGGTGGGCAGGCTTGGTAAAACCGAGCTTGCTGTAACCAACCTTGTCCTCTCCATCAATGGACTCTCCTATATGCCCATGTGGGGATTTTCCATAGGAGTCAGTACACTTGTAGGCCAGGCGATGGGAAACCAGAAACCTGCTGATGCTGTTGTGGCCGCAAGAACCACCTCTCATATTGCATTGATCTATGTCTTCTGCATGATTGCCATATTTCTGTTGACTCCGGCACCGCTGATCCAGCTCTTTCTGCCAGAGCATCTCACCTTTGCAGAGAGAGAACCTCTTATAGCGATGGGTACCATTCTGTTGCGGTTTGTCTCTCTATATCTTCTCTTTGATGCTGTTGTGATTATCTATACCGGTGTATTAAAAGGTGCAGGAGATTCAAGCTTTATCATGTGGAGTATAATGAGTTCAAGTATTCTCTTTCTCTTCATACCTGTCTGGCTTGGCATCAACAGTTTTGGAATGGGGCTCTACTTTTCATGGACATGCATCACCGCATATCTTCTGGTTCTATTCATAATGGTGATAACTCGATACAACAATGGTAAATGGAAGGAGATCAGAATTATTGAACATTGATATGCAGCATAAGAGTGAAGAGGGGAGAGAATCCTTAAACAGTGATATTAAACTTCTCATTGATAATCAACTTGAGAGAAAAACTGCATGGTATCACCTCCCCTCAGCTGGTCAGCAGGAAAAATCTCTGGAGTTGTTGCGTGAAGAGCCACTATCCATAAATATCAATGGCAAAACATACAGCATCATCATGCGTACCCCGGGAGAGGAGCGTGCCCATGCCGCAGGCTTCTGTTTTTCAGAGGGTATTGTTGATAATCTGGAGGATATTGAAGAGATTGCTCTATGTGACGGGAGTCAATCCAATGTAGCGGCGGTAATGCTCTCTAAAGAGCGCCTCTGCAAAGTATCTCACCTGCTTGATAAAAAAGGGTATGTAAGCCAGACAAGCTGCGGTATCTGCGGACGGGAGATTATTGATGATCTGACAGCGATACTTAAACCTGTAGCAAAGTCAATCACCATCTCATTTGAGCAGGTGAGAGATATTTTTAATCGCATGAATGGTGCGCAGAATCTCAGGAAGAGATGCTTCTCATCTCATGGTGCGATGGTACTTGACCGTAATCGAGAAATTATCTCAAGTGCAGAGGATGCGGGCAGGCACAATTCGCTGGATAAGGCAATAGGGAAAATCTTTCTTCAAGGCAGGCTGAACAGCGCTGCAATTGCCATTATCTCCTCCAGGGCAAGCTATGAGATGATCCAGAAATGTGCCAGAGCCGGTATTGAAGTTGTAATCAGCATGTCACGACCCACTGCTCTGGCGTGTGAGCTGGGAGAGAGCCTTGGCATGACCCTTACAGATGTGAGAGATGAGGGGCTGTTTGTCTTTACCAACCATGATAGGATCATATAGACAGATATAGATTTCCAGAAAAGTATTTTGGTTGAGCACCCCTTGATTCGTGAATTCAGGTAACACTTCCGCCAATTTCATTATCTGGAAAACTATATCAACTCAGCCCCTGGATAATAAGATGAGAGTCAGCTTCCAACCATTCCAGGGTGAGATCATGCCATCATGTCAATAAGTGTGCCTTTCATCTCATCCTGGGCCTGAACCGATTTGATGTTGGCACCATATGCTGACTGATAGTTGATCATGCTTGTAAATTCAGTGGCAAGATCTGTATTGGAAAGCTCCTTTGTTGTTCCATCACTTTCTGTGACAAGGGAACCCTGAGATCTGTTCTGGCTCAATGAAACCTTGACCCCGCCGTCATCCCCTTCATTCATAACGGCTCTGCTGCTTTTAAAGCTGTCTGATTCAACATTTGCAATATTATTTGCAGTGACAGCTGTTGCTGTGCCAAATGCTTTTAAAGCCTGAGCACTGTTATTAATAGAAGATACCATAAATCCTCCTTTCAGCCAGTCTGAAGAGTGTCACAGCCGGAATCTATCTGTATTACAGATAGAGAAAAAAGTGACGTTTCAGTGGATGTTTAATAAAAAAAATTGATTTCCAGAGCTGATAAATCAAGGCGAAAATGGTAATATGAAAGGATTCTTATCAGCAACCCCGCTGCCATATTAAATATAATTTAGGCCGGAAGCTTTGCGTCCCCCCCTTTCGGGAAGTTTGCCTGTCAAATAATTTAAACTCTGTGAAGGCAGATGTCAACTGAAATCAGATCCCATTTCAAACAGAACGGATTGTATTTTCAACAGCATAGATCATCAGTTGCTACTTTATAATCTTGACCATTTTTTTGAATTCATCACCTTCAGCCGCCTTCATCAATTCAAAAATCATCATCTCTGTACAGGTCTGAGCGCCACCTGCCTGGACAATCCTCCTGATTCCAATCTCTTTGTTCTCTCTTTTTCTTGATGAGACACAGTCTGTCACCACCTGAACTTCATATCCGGCATTGAGCAGATCCAAAGAGGTCTGATAGACGCATATATGGGTCTCAATCCCAACCACAAGCACCTGTTGCCTGTTAATAGCGCTGAATCTCTCCATGAATTCTGCATTGGAACAACAGCTGAAGGAACTCTTGGGAATGGGTTTTACATCAGGCATAAGCTCCTGCATCAATAGAGCCACTTCAGGAATAGTGGCACCAAGTTTTTCAGGAATCTGCTCCACCCATATTACGGGTACCTTCAGGATTGAGATCCCTCTGATCAATGTCTGAAGAGAGTCAAACAGCTCCTCTTTGCCATCCATCAACTGAGCAAGCCGTCCCTGAACATCAATAAGAACCAGTACACTGTTTTCCTTTTCAAGCATGATCTTCTCCTTCTTAAGTTATCTGTTATCTCTCCTGTAATCTACCATCTGTGCAGATTATTCATCTCTGTTTTCATCTGGCTTTGTGGTTTGCCGCGCGCCATCTTTCTGTTCAACTTCATCGTTTTCCCATCTTCTTCTGCCAAGATTCCCAAACGGGATTAACATAGGCAGAATCCAAAGTAAACTCCACCAGTTGACTCCCAATGAGCTTATGCCTTCATATGAGAAGACTCCATATGCCCAGATGGCCCA
>Ga0066603_10001208_pt1 | contig 17261 bp, 12 predicted proteins | sample Higcelweek8metaG_FD_59482 | JGI IMG/M metagenome (GOLD analysis project Ga0066603, IMG submission 59482) | Freshwater pond sediment microbial communities from the University of Edinburgh, under environmental carbon perturbations - High... | ecosystem: Environmental > Aquatic > Freshwater > Pond...
GAGCAGGCCCAAATCGTGATCTGAAAAAATGGCTTAAAATAGCAGGATTTGGACACACCAATTTAAATCTGTTTATTTTAAAAAATTGATTAACAGCATTTGCTTTAAACCGGATTACGAGATTTAAAATATCAAAAGTTTGGGTACAAAAGCAGATATAGTCAATGTGACGGATAGCAAAAATAAACTTTCATGAAAGGAGGAATATCATGGCAGAAACAACACCTCAGCACTGTCCTGGGTTTCAGAACTTCAGAAATTTGAAGTCATTTATCTGCAAATGCCCAGAGTGCGGTCAGGAAAAGGAATTTTTTTCAGACGAGTTTGACAAATCTCATAAATGCGTCGATTGCGGTAAAGATATTGATTTTACTCAGTGCACTCTGGAGGGCAGTGCATAAGTTAAGGATGAAAAAGGATTTGAACTCATAAAACTTGATGGACTCATAAAACTCACACTCACATTCTGCACCTGTGATTATAAACCATTTATTTTATTAGAGGTCCCTAAAAATACCTAAAAGTATAATATCGGTAATTTCACATAGTTATGGATAGTGTGAGGAATGCCGGATAAAAAGCTCGAAAAAGGGAATCAAAGATGGATATTATATGGGATGAACTAACCTATGGACTGACTGACATGAGTCAATTGCTTCATGTGATTATCCGACTGGTGGTTGCCACACTGCTGGGTGCGGCCGTGGGAATCCAACGAGAGTCTGCTGGTAAGCCAGCAGGTTTCAGAACCCATATATTAGTTTCTCTCGGTACAAGCGTATTCGTTATAACCTGCTCCGGAATAGGTATGTCTTTGGATGGCTTATCGCGGGTAATCCAGGGCATCATTACCGGCATCGGTTTTATCGGAGCAGGTTCGATCCTCAAGTTAAGTGAAGAGAAGGAGATACAAGGGTTGACAACTGCGGCTGGAATCTGGATGACAGCAGCAATAGGTGTAGCTGTCGGATTGGGTAGCTTGGGCGTGGCGGTACTGAGCACTTTATTTATTTTGATTATTCTGTCTCTGGCTGGACAACTCGAAAAGTTGACAGAGAATACGCGAACGGCAAAAATCCAAGAGAAAAAAACTGAATAAAAGACAAAATGATTTAGAATAATAACATTTAACCTATCCGTATAAGGAGAGCAACCATGAGCAAATATATGCAACTTACGATTAACGTTCGTCCTTATTATGAAAAAGATATCGAAGGGACTTACCCAAAACTGACGAGTAATTTAAGGCGTCTGGATTCGAGTTTAGTGAGCCGAAATCCCTCTCTCTACGAACTTGCGGGTCAGTTGGATCTGCTTCTTTACCGCTTTGACGGAACGAAACTTAGAGAGGTGCTTCTTCGCCATAAAGAGAAGCTCCATAACGCATATAAGAATATTGAAGAGAATATAGCCGACTGGCATCTTGACCAGGCTGACAAACTTCTTTACAGCATTGAGGATATATTTGATGAGATAGAATCGGAACTGGCTTAGCTATTTATTGTTAATTCAGTAAGCTGGGGCACTGCCTAAGCTGGGTGGTCAGGTGCAAATCCAATCAAGAGGTAATTTTGTGATTTAATTCACAAAGGAAGAGAATAACATGGAAAAAATGAAAGTGCGTGACCTTATGGTTTTGACAGATAAATTCCCAAAGATATCCAATCGTGCTGCCTATTTTGAAGCACTATCGGCTTTGGAGAGCGCACAGCAAAAATATCTGTCCGAAGAATCTGAACAAAGAATTCTGCTGGTATAAAATGAGGACGGAGAGGTCATTGGAAAACTCTCACCCATTGATCTGTTTCGGGGATTAGAAACCAATTATAGCAAGGTGAACTACGAGGAAACCCTTACCAGTTTTGGATTAGATTATATCTGGAAAACCATGGAAAAAGATTACAATTAGTGGTAAAGCCAACCTGCAATAGACAGAACAAAAATTATGGACTGAAATGATGAGAAATCATGAGCTGTCACCTGATGACCGCCTGAAAGCATCAGAACTTTTGGGTATGTTGATAGCTGATATGAATATTGAAGCAGGGCTCAGATAGCTTAAGCCACGATTTGATAAGCAAAAAAAACAGATAGAAGATATTGTAAAAAAATCATCATACATATATTAATTGTTATTCAGGTGGAACAGTTAGTCTATTTATGGTGATTTTGATTCTTAAATAAGGATGAGAATGATGGGACAATACAATCTGGATCGCATCTTTAAACCGAAAAGTGTCGCAGTGGTGGGAGCAAGTGAAAAAGCAGGCACAATCGGCAACGCACTGATGAAAAACCTTGTCAGTGGCGGATTTGCCGGTATGTTGCTTCCAGTTAACCCTAAGTATAAGAGACTGCACGGTCATGAGACCTTTGGCTCTATTTCAGAGCTGAAAACAGAAGTGGATCTTGCCGTTATTGCCACACCGATTCATACAGTTGCAGCTGTAGTGAACGAATGTGTCCACAAAAAGGTAGGTGGAGCCATTGTTATCTCAGCCGGAGGAAAGGAGGCAGGAGAGCAGGGCAAAATTATAGAGCAAACTATTCAAAAGATAGCTTATGCCGGAGGTGTCCGTATTGTTGGACCGAACTGCATCGGCATCATCAAACCTGGCGTAAAGATGAACGCAAGTTTTGCATCTGAAATGCCTGAGTCTGGAAATCTGGCATTTGTATCACAAAGTGGAGGAATATGTACCGCTATCCTTGATTTAGCTCTAAAGGAGCACATAGGATTCAGCCATTTTGTAAGCATCGGCTCCATGGTTGACGTTGATTTCGGAGACATGATTGATTATCTCGGAAATGACCCCTCTGTAAAGAGTATTTTATTGTATATAGAGAGTCTGACCAATTTCCGCAAATTCATGAGCGCTGCCCGTTCGGTCTCCAGGGTAAAGCCCATTATCGTCCTTAAATCAGGAAGAAGTCCGGCTGGTGCAAAAGCTGCTGCATCTCACACAGGTGCCATGGCAGGAGAGGACGCTGTGTATGACGCAGCATTCAAGCGGGCAGGTATTGTGCGTGTTGACACCATAGAAGAGCTGTTTGACTGTGCAGAGCTGATGGCAAAACAGCCACGACCTCGCGGTTCCCGTCTTGCTATCCTTACCAACGGCGGTGGTCCTGGCGTAATGGCTACAGATACACTCGCCAGATACGGGCAGGAACCTGCCCCTCTTGACAGTGAAACCATGCAGGAACTTGACTCTCTCCTGCCGACCTTCTGGAGCCGGAGTAACCCCATTGACATTCTTGGTGACGCCTCGCCGGAGCGGTTTGGGCGCTCTCTGGAAGTGTGCTTTAACGCGAAGAATATAGACGGAGTACTTGTTATTCTTGCACCGCAGGCTCTTACTGCCCCGATTTCAGTGGCACAGACGCTGGTTGCGACCATGAAAGGGCGGCAATATCCTGTATTTACCTGTTGGATGGGAGGCAAAAGCATAGCCTCTGCAGTGGAACTTCTGAATGAAGCTGGCATCCCGACCTATGATACACCGGAGCGGGCAGTGAGAGCGTTTCTATATATGGTTGAATATAGCAGAAACCTTGAGACCCTTCTGGAAATTCCACCTAAATTGACTATGAATATGGTGTTTGATCAGGCAAAAGCCAAAATGTTGCTTGCAGGTGCACCTGCACGGGAATTCATGGCTGAATCAGATTCCAAAGAGCTGCTGATGGCTTACGGACTTCCCGTTATCAGAACGGAAATTGCACGGACAGAAGCAGAGGCTTCAACTATTGGAAAAGAGATGGGGTATCCGCTGGTCATGAAGATAGACTCTCCTGATATCACCCATAAGACCGATGCTGGTGGAGTTCGTCTGGACTTGCGTTCAGATGATGATGTTTTCAAAGCCTACAGACAAATCATATTGTCAGCACGTCAATATAAGCCCAATGCCAGAATTGAGGGGGTAACCATTCAGCCCTATTTTGCAAACCCTGATTTTGAGATCCTTCTTGGTGCCAAACGGGATGCCAATTTCGGTCCGGTTATTCTTTTTGGGATGGGAGGAATTTACACGGAAGTATTAAAAGACCGTGCACTGGGACTTCCTCCGATGAATCGGTTACTGGCCCGACGGCTCATGCAGCAGACCAAAGCCTTCATACTCCTGAAAGGATACAGGAACCGTGCCGCTGCTGATATGGAGCTACTTGAGGAGATGATTATCCGGCTATCCCAACTTCTGATCGATTTCCCTGAAATTGCAGAACTCGACATGAATCCTGTTCTGATCAAGGATGGAAAACCAGTAGCTGTTGATGCCCGCATATTAGTTGCACCGCTTGAGCGACCCTCTTACCTCCATTTAGTGATAAGCCCCTACCCGGAACATGAAGAGTCTCACATGGTGAGCGTTGATGGCATAAAAATTTTTGTACGGCCTGTCAAGCCTGAGGATGCCCCTCTTTTTACGGAGTTGTTCAAGGTGCTCTCTCCAACAACTATCTACTATCGTTTTTTCGGAATCTTGAAGGAGTTGAACCCTGCAATGCTGGCAAAGTTTACCCAGATAGATTACGATCGTGAGATTGCACTGGTTGCCATTGATGAAGAGTCAGAAACCGATAGAATGCTTGGAGTTGCAAGGATCATAGGAGATCCTGATGGAATTACAGGTGAATTTGCTGTTCTTGTGGGTGATGCCTGGCAAGGCAAGGGTATTGGATCAAAATTATTGGAAAAATGCCTCTCAATTGCCGAAAAGCGAGGCTTTAGAACAGTCCATGGCATAGTTTTAAATGAGAACAAGAATATGATTGCACTGGGGAAAAAGTTGGGTTTTGAAATAACAAGAGAGCCTGAATCAGGAGATAACAAGCTGGTCATCCAGCTTGGAACAGAATAAACATAAAGAAGGCTGGAGAATCATATGGAGGAGACTATCAGACGGATGAACTTGGACAGTGAGTTCTATATTTCTGAAAAATGCCATATCATCGAATTGTCTAACAGTGCTGATGACCCAGATCTCTCAATTGCCAGAGCAAGAGTGGAGCCAGGGGTGACAACCAGCTGGCATCGGCTTGCAGGAACAGCAGAGCGTTATTATATAATCAGCGGTAGGGGGCGTGTGGAGATAGGAACTCTGCCTCCTCAGGAGGTAGATGCTGGTGACATAGTTCTTATCCCGCCAATGTGTCGTCAGCGCATTACCAACATCGGCTCGGAAGATCTGATTTTTCTTGCTATCTGCACCCCCAGATTTTCCAATGATGTTTATGAAAATATTGATTGAGGAGATATGATAAATGCAATGTGATAAATGCAAAGAGGCTATTAAAGAAGGAGAACAGAGAGCGTTGCATGGGCGCAACTTATGTGAAGATTGCTACATGGATGCTCTATCTCCTGCCAGAACATGTGACCCGTGGGCAGTGCACAGCGCAAAATCTTTTTCAAAGGATGAGAAGTTCAATTCAGCTTTCACTGAAACTCAGTCAAATATATTAAAGATACTAAGCGATAGCGGAGGTGCAGAGCCGGAAGTAATAGTAGATCAGCTTAAAATAAAGCAATCTGATTTTGAAAGAGATCTGGCAGCGCTTAGACACATGGAGAAGATAAGGGCTGAATTGAGGGATGGAAAGAAATTTATCTGTCTGTGGTAATCATGCAACTTCGGTCTCTCCTGCTTCAGATCTTTTTTTTGTTGGCACAGCGCTATTTTCAATATATAAGCCCTCTATCCATTAAACTGCCCAATCTGCTGTTAGATTGCCAATAGATGATAAGAAGAGAAAGATAATGAAGTGCCTTATAGTTATAACACATTCTCTCTCAGAGATGCCTCTGTATGTTTTTTACAGATAAACCAAGCCCCTTTAAAGGGGCTTGGTTTATGAGTCAGCCGAGGGCTTCAGCCCCCCACGGCTACAGAGTTCCAAAAAATATTTTTTGCCAATTTAATTATCTGGAAAACTATAGGATTTAAAACTGCTATTTAAGGTTTCGCCCGGTTTTGTGGTATCTGTCGAGCCACTCTGTTTTAAAAGCCTGATATCTTCCCTGCTCAATAGCCTCTCTTATATCTCTCATAAGATCCTGGTAAAATGTAAGGTTGTGGATGGTTGCCAGAGTTTCAGCCAAAGGGTCACGGGTAAAGAAGAGATATCGGAGCACCATCTGAGAGTATGTCCGGCATGTGTAACAGGAGCAGTGGGTGTCCAGCGGGTACTTCTCCTTTCTGGAGGCTTTGTCCATTATCCGTATCTTTCCAAGCCTTGTGAAGAGTGTCCCCTGACGGGCATACCTGGTGGGTATCACACAGTCAAACATGTCAATGCCGCTTCCTACAGCGGTCAGAATATCTTCGGGCAGACCAACACCCATGAGGTAACGGGGTTTATCAAAAGGCAGAAAGGGGGTTGTATTCTGTGTGACACTCTTCATCAGCTCATACCCCTCTCCAACGCTTACCCCTCCAATGGCAAAACCGTCAAATGGAATTGAGGTTATCTGTTCAGCACTTCTGCGGCGCAGATCAGGATAGACTCCACCTTGAACAATACCAAAGAGAAACTGATGGGGCTGAAGCTCAAAGTCACGGCATCTTTTTGCCCATGCCGTTGTTCTATCTGAAGATCCTGCCACATACTCTCTTGTGGCAGGATACTCAACACACTCATCAAATGCCATCACAATATCTGCCCCAAGATCCCGCTGGATCTCCATGGAGCGTTCAGGGGTAAGAAAGATCCGCTTCCCCTCATCCTTGTAAGAGAATGAGACCCCCTCATCTGTGATCTCCTTGTCAGGAAGAGAGAAGACCTGAAACCCCCCGGAATCTGTCAGAATGGTCTGGTTCCACCCCATGAAACGGTGCAGCCCTCCCATCCTTTTGACGGTGGCCAGCCGCTCTTCAAGCCCCAGGTGGTATGTGTTTGCCAGAAGTACCTGCGCACCGGACTCCTCCACATCTCTTGGCAGAGTTGAGCGGACAAAACCTGCTGTGCCAACTGGCATGAAGGCCGGGGTCTCAACTGTTCCGTGTTCAGTAGTGAAGCATCCCCGCCTTGCACCTGTAGGATCTGTGGTATGCAGTTTGAATTGAATATCTTTAAGGCTCATTCGTAAATTTCCTGTTATTATCTCTCATATTTCAGACCATGAAAAAACATATCTCTTTATTTAATACCATGTATAAGAGTGCGTTAAAACAGAAAATGTTGTAGATAACCTTTTTGTTGAGGATAGATCCAACACACTGTGATATGAATATAAGGTGGCATAAAGTATTACTACAGGATTGAGAAAGACGGGTTGCCGTGGCCATGTCCCACAACTGCACACCCTGGCACACCTATTCTCCATTAACTCTCTTCTTCTGATCTTTCCCCCCTGACTTAAAGAGATTCCTGATGCCAATCCAGCCTCTTCTCTCTGTGCCACCCCCTTTCTCTCTGGAGGCAGCAGTTGCCCAGATCATGGGGGTTGTGAAGTTACTCCATCCCCACTTAAGGATTTTAAGAAGCCAGAAAGAGAGCCAGAGTGCCCATATGAGCATGGCAGCACGGTAGGCAGCCATTGGCAAAGAAAAGAGCCATGCCACTGGCAGTGTAGCGTCACTTATATCGTGATACCAGCGAAGAAAAGCAGCGTTTGATCCATTGCCAGTAATATTCATGGATGGATGGCCAAGCAGTCCCTGAGATATTGCAAATAGAAGGGAAAAAATGGCAACTGCGGTTAAGGCTGCAATACCTATCTGCATCAGATTGAATCTGGCAGGAGTCAAACCTGTGATGCTGCCCGTTTTCTGAGTCTTCCTCTCTTCTCTTTGCAACTCTTCAGCAGTGACAATCTCCTCTTGAACAATATCAGGATTGTCATCTTCACCTGGATCCTCTTGAACCATATCGGAATTATCATCTTCACCTGGATCAGGACGATCCCCACACCCTGCACCCCATTTTTTTCTCATATCCAGCACAACAAGCCATGAGGCTACAAAGAGAGATGCAACAGGGTTGCTCATGGAGATTCCAATGCCGAGCAAGAACCACTCATAGAGCTTGAGTGGCGTCATACCTGTCATTGCAAGCCCTGACGAGACAATAAAGATCACAATAATAACAGACCAGAAGAGCACAGCAGGCCCGGCAAGCTGCTGCCCCCCAACAAAGAGCGGCCAGCGATCATAGGAGATGTGCAGATCAACAGCAGCATTCACACTTGGTGCACCAAGATCAACGGCTGGGGTGCGATAAAGCGGTACAATCCCCCTATCCTCTCTCCAGATCAGTTTGATACTCTGACTGCCAGGGGTAATCGGCAGAATAACCCTCTGCCCCTCCTGCCTTATCAGCTCAACAGCTCCGTTTATGGTAACCTCCAGAAGCTCTGCCCCTTCTGGAATCTTAATGGTGTGCTGCCCACCCTGGCTGCTCTTTATCAGAAGGGTCAGTATCGCACGGCTGCTCCTGTTACCAGGATTGAGCTCCAGAGTGCTCTTCTCAATTGTCAGTGTCTGTCCCCCGACACCTTCAGGTCTGGAGATCTTCAGCAGAACCTCCTCTCTGGGCCAGGGGTGCCAGGTGGGATACCACCGTTCACTGCTCTTATGCATGATGGCAGAGATCCCCTCAGTCTCAACGTGAAACAGAGGGCTTGCATCCAGCCTCCACACCTCTGTCCATTCGCGATTTTCAGAACTATTGACAGAGTTCTCTGCCTCCTGGCTGCTCAGGCTCTTCTGGCCATGCTTATCAGACGCTTCTGAGATCCGGTGGTTTGAGTTTCTGCTGATCTCTTCAGAAGAGAGAGCATGGTGCAGACGCACTATGTCAGAAGGCTCCAGAAAAGATTCAAATGCAAAGCTGCTCTGGTTTGCGTTCAATGAGATCTGTGCGACACTGTTTTTTACCCTGACCCCTTCGGTTGTTACAGATTCACCAGCCAGCAGGGGAAGATTGAGAACAAGGGCAGAACCCTGGGGAGAGATGCGTGTCACTGTTGTCTCAACCTTCCAGTCAAGCCCGAGAAGAATGGTTCTCTCCACAAGGGCAAAGGGTGGCAGCAGACCGCTCTCCAGACTCTTCTCTGGTTGTGCTGACTCTCCTGCTACCCTTTTGAACTGAAGCTGGTCATCCAGAGATCCATCTGGGGCAACCCCCTGCACCTCCCACCCCCTGGCCTTAACTGCTCCTGAATGGGGCTTCAGGGGCAGCGGGATCTGGAGGGTGTTAACGTTTCCAATCCTCCCTTTCATCACAAGGGTGTTTTTCCCATGAGCCACCATCACCCATAGCTCTGAACCGGAACGGAAAAGTGCCTGAGCAGCGACTCCGTTTATGGATACCTCTCCTGGCAGCCAGTGGCCGGTGTGGCTCGGCAGAGGGATGGCTGTTGCTGTGGCTGCATCCACATGGAGCGTCAGCTCAAGCTCTTCCGGCTCAATCTTGACCTCAATCGCGGAGATATCAGCACAGGCAGGGAAACAGTCATCTCTCTCAAGCAGGCGCCTCTGAAGCTCTTCAAGCATCTGTGGAGATGGAATTTCACCTGCATGAGAAGAAGATAGTGGCAACGCTGTCAGTAAAAACAGGGAAGTGAGGAACAGAGCGGATGCTCTCAGAAGAGATGAGACTCTCTCTGAACTGTGTGCAGATCTTAAGTTATCTCGATTCTGTTTAAACATCCCACCACCTATTCTGAACTTTCCACCTCCATAACCTGCCCCAAGGAACATACCCAGAGTCAGCAGTATGGTGAGAGCAACCCTTAAAAATGCAAGAGCCAGATTTATGTTCGGGCCGATCAGAGTGAATGAGACCATCTCAGCTGGCTCAACAGGACCTGACCAGCTGAAACTGATGGTCTGAAACGGCTTCCACAGAGGAACTCCAGGGCCTGTCTGGGTAAGGGCTCCAGGGTCATACTGCATCACCCTGGTCTGATCTCTGGATGACGCTTTTTCAGATTTCATGTAGGCAATAGGTGCGGAACTCTTTCTTGCCAGCTCCATCAGTTTTCCTTTAGCCCTCCCCTTATACCTGTCAGCAACGTTGTTATCCTCCATTGGAGCCTGGGCTGGTGCAGCCATCTGGCCTCTTACTGCATCCATCTCTGACTCAGGGTTGAACTCTTCTGACGCTTCTGTCTCCCCTTCAGGTTCATTGAGATCCATCTGAGTCTGATCCAGAGTTCTCTGCTCCTGCTGCATGGAGGGTGCTCCACTGTAAGAGAGATTGCCAGTCTGACTCTGCATAGCCTCATTCATTGAGATCCAGGGAATTTCCAGCTGAGGATATATACCCACCCGTAATGAGTGGATAGCATATGGTACAGCAGTGAGCAGAAGGATCATGACTGTGACAAACTGGTAGATCTGAACCACTTTTCTGAACCTGCCGGAAGAGCTGGGTGGCAGCTGTTTGAGCAGTGCAAACCCTGTGATGAGAAAGAGCCAGACATACCTTGGTGCCCCGGGCTCATGGTAGAGCAGAAACATGGTCATAAAGCTGACTGATGCAAGCGGAATTGAGAAGAGCTTTGCTGTGGCAATGGTAAAGATCAGGAGAATGAAAAAATCAAGAAGTGACCACTTTTTGACCCATGTTCCAGCTATATTGTCAATGCCACTTGCAGCAACAAGCTTCCAGCCAGGGGGGAGATTGAGCTGGCCTGTCACCTTCTGGAATGGATGGTTCCAGCCTGTTGCAGGAACAGTATATATAGAGCCACTGATCCTGCTTTCACCAGTGAGGTTGAGAATGCCGTATCTGAGTTCAACACCTGCTCTGGCAGATTCCGGGATCTCTGGTTCTGACCCGTCTGCCTTCGGCCTTCCTGAGTCAGCCAGATCCTTTGAGCTTCTCCTTGTAATCAACTGCTCCACCCCGTCAACCGTTACTCTGCCAGGCTCCATCCGAGGCTCCATCTCAAGCCGCCAGCCGCTGTTTTTTCTCCCTGTAATCCTGTCTTGAACAGTATAACCTGTTCCGTCAAATGCAAGCCACAGAGTCCGGTGGAGATTGAGCTGATCTGGAGGGGGAGCAGGATCTCCACGCTTGATCTCCTTGAATCTGATGCTCTCTTCCGGCAGCATCAGATGGGCAGGGTAGGATCTCCACTCTTCAGGGAGCGATGTGCTCTTGGGGTCAATGGGTGTGCCACCTGAGATCTCCACAACTCTCAGATCAGGACGGCGCAGCAGAGACCATATCTCCTGCTTTGGCCAATAGCCATCTTCTGGAGGATTAAAGGTGAGATCTGAAAGAGGGCCAACATGCCTCATGGTGAGAGTCAGATCATATCTGCCAGGTTTTACCTGTATCCGCATCGTCCCATCAGATTCAAGCTTTGAGGGCAGGGAGATATCTGAAGAGAGCGGTATGAACTCTTCCGGGGAGTACAGAGGGCCAACTCTTATCTCCCTTGCCACACCTGCCACATCAAAGGTGGCATAGAGTGTCACCTGAGAGGGAATACTGTCATCAATCAGCCGGAAACTCTCCACCTTCAGACGGTTCTCCTCTTTTTTTTCGCCATGGGCACTCTTCAACCATAACCTGCCACTATCATCCAGGTTTGGAAATTGAACTGCTACGCTATCCATACTCAGTTTCACAAGAGCAGATTCAGGTGGAATCTGAATATACTCCGGTTGATCTGACCAGATAAAGCTACCGGTAACTGTGTGGCATCCAGGTATGATCTTCACTGATGGGATGGTATTGCCATAGATATCACTCTGCGGCACAACAACAGCCTGAAGCCCGTCAACCATGATATTGACAGGCCACTGTGAAACTGTGCCAGGGGTTGGAATGTACGATTCATGGTATATCTGCCACTGCTGGCTGAAGCGTGCACCTCTGCTGTTGATCTCAAGGTCAATTGCTGTTGGCCATGCGCATTGCAACGCATCTGGATCATTAAAATGGGGAATGCACTCAAGAGCCTCTCTCTTGTCATGAAGTACCCACTCTCTCCAGGGGGTGAGCATATCGGGGATTGAGGGTTCTGTGGCATGAGAGATGCTGTACAGGGTCAACAGAGAGAGTGCGGATAATATAGATACGGTTATGAAATTTGAAAAACTGTGAAATGTATAAACTCGCTGCATGATCTCCTCCGGGTGGGGGTGGATTTTTCCCGTTGCCTCTGATCTGGTAGAGGTTTATGAATCAGACGATTCATAACATTGCTGTGAGAAAAATATTTTTTTTTTGCTATTGTGCACCGATAAAAGCTATGGTGTCAAATTATTTAGGTGCAGATAACAGCCAATCATCTTCAAGGGGAAAAAAGAGAGATTATCTTTACGATGAACTATCCTGTAGATAACAACAGAATGGTTCTGGAAGAGCTGAACTCTATATGATGTTTTTTACTGTTGCAATTTTGAGTTTATTAAAAATAGAAAACAGACATTCAAGAAAGAGGCGTTAATATTATGGATCTATCTGATTTTACGGTAATGGTGGTTGATGATACTGAAGCAAATATAGATGTACTGGTAAACACTCTGGAAGATAGTTATGATGTCAGGGTGGCGATGGATGGCAGGAGTGCTCTTGAGGATATCATGGAAGAGCCTCCTGATCTGATCCTCTTAGACATAATGATGCCGGGGATGGATGGTTATGAGGTCTGTCAGAAGCTCAAATCAGACATAACCACCAGAAATATCCCAGTCATCTTTCTTACTGCCATGACCGAGGAGAAGGATGAGGCCAGAGGGCTGGCACTTGGTGCTGTTGATTATATAACCAAGCCTTTCAGCCCGGATCTGGTAAAGGCACGGGTTAAAAATCAGCTGGAGCTTAAAAAACATAGGGATCATCTGGAGGAGCTGGTTCAGGAGAGGACCAAAGAGCTTGCCCTGACGCAGGAGGTGACTATTTACAGCCTCTCATCCATAGCTGAGACTCGTGACCCTGATACAGGAGGACATATCCTGCGCACTCAGAGGTATGTCAGGGCTCTGGCAGAACAGCTGAAAAACCACCCCAGTTTCCAGCACTTTCTGAACGACCAGACCATTGACCTCTTATTCAAATCTGCTCCGCTGCACGATATCGGCAAAGTTGGTGTGCCAGACAAGATTCTCATGAAACCTGGCAGACTCACTGACGAGGAGTTTGAGGAGATGAAAAAGCATACAACATATGGAAGGGATGCGTTAAGAGTTGCTGAACAGAAGCTGGGAAGCAATTCGTTCATGCGTTATGCAAGAGAGATAGCTTACACCCACCAGGAGAAGTGGGACGGATCTGGATATCCAGAGGGGCTCAAGGGTGATCAGATCTCCATTTCAGGCAGATTGATGGCTATAGCCGATGTTTACGACGCCTTGATCAGCAAGAGAGCTTACAAACCCCCTTTTACCCATCAGAAAGCTGTCTCCATAATTGTAGAGGGGAGAGGGAGACATTTTGATCCAGATATGGTAGATGCTTTTGTAGCAATTGCAGATAATTTCCGACTTATTGCCATTGAACTTGCTGACTCTGAGGAGGAGAGGTCAGTGCTGAAAGCAGTATCAGATTAACTACTACCACCGATTTGACCAAGGGGGGGGATAATGTTTAAAGAGGAGAGAGATGAGCCGATGTTTGACTGGAAAATGGTCGGCGATATAGGGGCTGGACGTCCTAATCTTGGAAATACCATGGATGTTGGCGTCTACAGACTGATGCAGTTTACGCTCAGGGATGTTATTATTCAGGAGTTTGATACAGCAACTGCAGACAGGATTTACTACAGGGCAGGTGAGCTTGCAGGCAGAGAGTTCTGTAAGGAGCTGGTTAACAGGCAGAACGATTTCAACGCTTTTATCACCCAGGTGCAGGAGCTGCTTTCAAAATTAAAGATAGGTATCCTGAGAGTAGAGAGATCAGATCTTGAAAATATGAATTTCACACTTACTGTAGCAGAAGATCTGGACTGCTCCGGCCTGTCTGTCTGCGATGAGACCATATGCACCTATGACGAAGGCTTTCTCAGCGGCCTGCTTACAGAGTATTCAGGAAAAGAGTTTGATGTAAAAGAGGTGGACTGCTGGTGTTCCGGCGACAGGGTGTGCCGTTTTGAAGTAAAACCCAGAAGCTAAGATTGGGAAAACAATGCTTACGCTCAAAGAAGAGTATATCGACAAGATCACCGAAGTTTTTTACCTTCTGTTAAAGGGGAAAAAACCTGAGGCTATCCAGTTGCCGGAAGACTACCCGGAAAATGAGCTGAAACAGGCGGTCAGCTATATCAACAGATTTGTAGATGAGTACAACACTGTTACAGATATACTATATACCCTGGCAAAGGGGGAGATCAATCTTGAAGCTCCTCAAAGAGGGGGGCTGCTGATCATGCAGTCAACCAAGAGCCTGCTGGCAAGCCTTAAACATCTTACATGGACAACCCAGCAGATCTCCAGAGGTAATTTCAATCAGCATGTTGATTTCATGGGTGAATTTTCTGATGCGTTCAACACAATGACGCAGCAGTTGAAAAACTCTTTTCTGGAACGCGACAGTGCCAACCAGGCCCTTCAGGAGCAGATCAATGAACTTGCCCAGGCGCGACGGGCCATGCTCAACATCATGGATGACCTTGAGGAGGCGAAGAGGGAGGCAGAGTCCGCCACCAGGGCAAAGGGCGATTTCCTGGCCAACATGAGCCACGAGATCCGCACACCAATGAACGCCATCATCGGCATGAGCCACCTGGCGTTGAAAACTGACCTGACCCCTAAACAGAGAGATTACATGAACAAGGTTTATCTCTCGGCTCAGAATCTTCTTGGGATCATCAACGACATTCTCGATTTTTCAAAGATAGAGGCTGGTAAGCTCACTATGGAGGTGCTTGACTTTGATCTCAATGAGGTGTTGAGCAATCTGGCCAGCCTGATCAATTTAAAGACAGAGGATAAAGGGCTTGAACTTATTTTTGCTGTAAACTCAGACGTACCAACAGCTCTTAAAGGAGACCCTCTGCGACTGGGGCAGATTTTACTCAATCTTATCGGTAATGCTGTCAAGTTTACTGAAACAGGTGAGATCACTGTCTCCATTCAACCGATCTGTGTGAAAAAAGATTCTGCCTCTATCCGCTTTGAGGTAAAGGATACCGGTATAGGTATGACTCAAGAGCAGATGGGACGACTCTTCTGCTCCTTTCAACAGGCTGACACCTCCACCACCCGTAGATATGGAGGCACCGGGCTTGGCCTCACAATAAGTAAAAAACTCGCTGAAATGATGGGTGGAGAGATAGGGGTGGAGAGTCTGCCAGGTAAGGGGAGTACCTTCTGGTTTACTGCCATGTTCGGCATACATGAGAAACGTGAGAAAGCACCTGATATTCTTCCTGAAGCGATCAAGGGGATAAAAATATTGGTAGTTGATGATAATGGTACATGCCGGGAAGTTCTGCAAAACTACCTTGAGCAGTTGGGCTTTCCTGTTGATAGTGCCTCATCAGGCAAAGAGGCTCTGGCAATGGTCAGAGCTGCCAGAGAGTCAGGGAAGCCCCCATACTCTCTGGTGTTCATGGACTGGCAGATGCCTGGAATGGATGGCATTGAGGCTTCCAGAGAGATACAGCAGGAGGCTTCCCAGGCTGGACTTACCAGAATTATAATGGTTACCGGACACGGCCGTGAAGATGTAATGAACCAGGCCAGACAGATAAATCTGGATGGCTTTCTGCTCAAACCTGTAACTCCATCTCTTCTATTTGACGCCATCATGGAGACTTTTGGTCAGACAGTGGAGAGAAGGGGTGAGCAGAAGATGAGAAGTGCTGACCTGCCTGATGGATTTGACGCAATCAGGGGTGCTCATCTGCTTCTTGTTGAGGACAATGCTATAAACCAGCAGCTGGCTGCGGAGCTTCTTGGTGATGAGGGGTTCTTTGTTACTGTTGCAGAGAACGGCAGGGTTGGTGTTGAAAAATACAGAGCGCAAACAGATGGAGATGAGATCAACAGTGCAAAAAGGTATGATGTTATTCTAATGGATCTTCAGATGCCTGTAATGGATGGACGCACTGCCACTAAGGAGATCAGGATTTATGAGGGCAATTCAGGCGTTGAAGAGATCCCGATTATTGCCATGACCGCAGATGCAATGAGCGGAGTCAGGGAAGATGTCTTGAATATAGGTATGAACGACTACGTGACAAAGCCGATAGAGCCATCAGAACTCTTCAGAGTTCTTGTCAAGTGGATCAAGCCAGCCAGACGTAACCTTCCTGATCACTATCTCAAAAGAGCAGATGAAAAAAAAGATGAGATCACCTTGAACGATCTTCTTACTCATCTGGTTGGGATAAACACACAGGTTGGGCTTTCGAGGGTAAGTGGTAACGTGAAACTCTACCACAATCTGCTGGTGAAGTTCTATCATAACAACCAGCACACCACAGCACAGATTCAGGAGGCGATAAAAAAAGAGGAACATCAGTTGGCACTAAGGCTTGCGCACACTGTGAAAGGTGTGGCTGGCACCATCGGTGCACATGTGCTTCAGAACATTGCAGGAGAACTGGAGAGAGCGCTTAAGTCTGATATCCACTCTGATCATGGGGATTTAATAGCACAGTTTGACACAGCTCTGAATATGATCCTAAAAACACTGCTGCCTCTTGTATCACTTCAGCCCGAAGCTTCTTCCGGGCAGCAGTTGATAAGAGATGGAGAGCCATCTCAGCTCTTTGAGTTTCTCAAGAAGCTTGAGCCTTTTGTGCAGAAGAAAAAACCCAAGCCATGCAAGGAGATCATGGTGGGGATGAGAGCTTTTGAGTGGCCGGAGAATGTCAGATATCAGATCAAGGAGATGGATCTTCTTATTGGCAGATATAAGTTCAAGGAGGCACAGGAACTCATGGATAAACTTCTTGGCTCTTAATCTTTTTCTGATGTGAAAGCAGAAAAAAGAGAGATATATACGCCTACGTATCTCAATGTCTAGTAAAAAAGAGGCTCTTATCGCCTGATTGGAAAAGGAGAGAGAAATATATATGGTGGTTATCATCAATTTCAAACAGATAGTTATTGCCCTTATGATAGTTATTATCTCTCTTCCTCATACTTTAGCTGCTGATGTTGAGATCAAGCAGGTCTCTCTTACAGAAGAGGAGAGAAAGTTCATTGCCGGTAAAGAGATACGTCTCGGGGTTGACAGTGCCCGCCCTCCTTTTGAATACATTGATGAAAAAGGGCGCTATTCTGGAATCAGTGCAGATTTTATAACTGCTGCTGCCAGACGGCTCGGAATATCTGTTGCTCCACAGCAGG
>Ga0066603_10001215_pt1 | contig 17205 bp, 18 predicted proteins | sample Higcelweek8metaG_FD_59482 | JGI IMG/M metagenome (GOLD analysis project Ga0066603, IMG submission 59482) | Freshwater pond sediment microbial communities from the University of Edinburgh, under environmental carbon perturbations - High... | ecosystem: Environmental > Aquatic > Freshwater > Pond...
TCGCCCTTAGTATTATATGTGATTAGCGGTAGTCCCATTGACTCTGCCTGCCTTTTTGTTAGATCTATTGCAGGAGTATGAAACATAAAACTGTCATTATTCTCACTCTTTAAAGTAATTAAACAAGAAAGTTGATGGTTTTTCTGCTTAACAAGCCATGCTGCATAAGTAGAGTCTTTTCCACCTGAAAATAAGACTCCTACCTTCATTTTTTTCTCCTTTTAGTAAACCCTTTCTTATTGTTAACAAATTTTGAAAAGAAGTAAATAACCCAAAGGGTGATATCTATAATTAGAAAAATAGTGACTGTTGAAAGTATACCTAAGGTATGAATCCAGAGGTAGTTTTCAGCATAAGCCGGGTCTTTAGTATCTACAAATAACAACCGCTGACTATCAGAGTAAGATCCTCGGGCTAGCCTATTCTGGTAGTACATAAAATAAATTGAAGAAAATAATTCTTTTTTAACGAAAGACAGTCTATCTTCCTTAGCTAAAGAGAAGTAATCCGAGCGTAGTGTTTTATTATCAAAATCTAATTGAACAGAATATTTCCTCTCATAATTATAGTCTTGAGGCATACCTTGAAGATTTACCGATTTAAAGCCCTCACAGCTAAGATTTGTTTCAGATTTATGGGCAATATTACCTAAATCATCTAAAACCAGAAATTTTACTGGCTTGTCCTCCCAATAACAACTAATAGTGACTTGAATAAAATCATCTAAGTAGTTTTTCACAGAGATAGTAGGATTCTCAAAGATAATAGGAGACAATTGATTGTCTAACCTAGATTGAATAAAAAAACTGGTTACAATTAACCCTACATAAATCACTATAAATACTATTAGTCTTGTTCGTATCTTCATAAAAATTGAACTAAAAATAACTTTTTAAAGTATACTAGTCACATTATAAAACAAGAAAAATGCCAGTAAATGTTTCACCTGAATACGCTCAAGCAGAGAAGAAATTTCTAAACTCCCAAGATGATGAAGATAGAATATTCTTCTTACAGGAAATGATTAAACACGCACCAGCACATAAGGGAGGTGAAGCGCTTAGGGCAAACTTAAGAACCAGATATAAAAAATTTAAAGAAAAACTAGAAACAAAAAAGAAAGTAGGAGGGGGTTCTGGTGGAAAGATTGTATTCAAAAAAGAGGAGATGCAAATAATAATTGTAGGATTACCCAACACTGGAAAGTCTTCTTTTTTCAAGGTTCTCACAGGAAAAGAAGCTTTTATCTCTGATGTGCCCTTCACAACATATGAAATAAATTTGGGCACCACGAGATATGAAGACACACAAATTCAAACAATTGACATGCCTCCTTTCCCAAATGAAGATAAAAGTATAATTAATACAGCTGATACGATTATAGTAATTATAAATAGCATTGAACAAATCGCCGAATCTGCAAAATTCCTTACGAGAACGTCTGCAAAAAAAATATTTGTTTTAACAAAAACAGACTTAATGACAGAATCAGAAAAGAGAAAGTTAGAAGCTACACTTAAAACTAAATTTAAGAAAGAAACAGTAATATTTTTCTCCAATAAAGAGCATACTCAAGAAGAGTTAAATAATCTTAAAAAAACAATTTATGAAACTTTTCCAATAATAAGAATTTACACTAAGGAGCCTAAAAAAGAAGCATCAAAAACTCCAATGATTATGAAAAAAGGTTCTACGCTTGGAGATGTAGCTGAAAAAATCTTAAAGGGAATGTCAAAAAAAATAAAGAGAGCGAGAATATGGGGCCCCTCTTCTAAATTTTCAGGCCAAACTATAGGTATAGAAAAGATATTGAAAGATAGAGATACCGTAGAATTTCAAACAGATTAAAAGAATTTTTTTAAATCAACCTGTTTGTCTAACTCTTTGCCAAATATGCTTTCAATATACAGTTTAGCAAGATTAAGAGACTGTCTAGTATATTCGGGTATATTATAATTTGTAGCAAGATCGATTGCATGCTCTAAATACTTTCGAATACTTCCTTCAGAAATTGTAAAGATGATTTTTCCTCCGCATTTATGACACACGCCTGCTAAGGGAGGTCTTCTAAACTTTTCATTACAACCCACGCATCTAAACTCTTGATGAGAAAACTTTCTGAGATTACCCCTGATATCTCTAATAAAATGTCTCTCGATAATTAACCTTGCAACATCCGAAGCATCGACTGCCCTTATTTTGTTGACCAAATCCATTTGACAAGCTACTTTTTCTTTCATTGTTGGAAGTATTTTATATGAAGAATTAAAAATTCCCGCATTAAAATTCGCTGTGTCATGTGTAAATCCTATACTGGTAAATGGGTCTTTACCTTCCTTTAATAAGGTCTTAACAGTAATTATCTTTATCTCAGAAGAATGCTTTTTTTGCTCAGCCAACTCATACATTTCTAAAGGATAACTAGAACATGTCTCAAAATCTAAAATTTGATCGTCCACCTCTCCTGCCCTGATACGTGCATTTAATACCAGGGGAGCATCCTGCGTACCTCCTCTATGAGTGGGCAAGAATTTTCTAGAGAAATTAAGTAAAACATCCAAAAGCATCATTACTGCAGCTTCGTCTCCATCACAATCACGTCTCATTGCTGCATGCATAAATGGGCTAGCTACTAAACCTTGCAACTTTGTAAATCCAAGTATCCGGCCAGTAACCCCTGCACAATTGTGGGGAGCCATACAAACAATATAATGCCCTATTAAGTCTTCTTTAGTCTTTAAGTTATAAAATTTTTCCAAGCCATATACTTTTTCAAGTTCTTCATCTAAAAATTTACTTATATTAAAGAAAACATCATCCGCTCTTTCGTCATTTGTTTCGGGACAGCAAGGTAAAAGGATATCATGAGGCATCAAAGCAATTATTTGATTTGGATCTACTAACTCTTTTCCATAAATGTCTAAGTCATAACCTAATTGTTTAAGTTTTTCTATGCTTGTTCCAATTTCTATTGGTTTAAAATGAGTAATCGGTATTTCAGTTGCGTCATACCTTATTGTTCCATCTTTGTTTACACAAAGATTATACTTGGATCTTAGTATTCCTTTAGTAATATTTTCAAAGTCATGCTCGATGCAGCTAGTCCCTCTTATGCCTTTTATTAGTGGAGGTATCTGATCGTTGGTGTACTTTAGCTCGGCCACTGCTACATTAAAGTATTCTGCGATTTCCACCTTTCTGTTAGAATAACACGGTATTTTCCCGTGTACAGAACATTCATCATGATCTTTAACCTGATCACAACGAGCACAATAAAACCTTTTTTTAGTTATAGCATGGCAAACATTACACTTTTTTAGAATAGTTTCCTTTTTACACGTCTCACAGAATCTCAAGGGAAATTCTGCCTTAACAAATCCCTCCTTAACAGCCTCATTTAAACTTCTAAATCTCCCTCCTTGCTCTCCTACAGGAAATAAGACACTAGGGCTACCCGTTAATTTACGAAGTTTAGCTTTTTCAGGTCTACCCATTCTCGCCCCAATAAAATCTCCTGCTTTATCTTTAATTAAAAATTTAGATCTAGAATTAATTACTTCCAGAACATTTTCTTTATTTTTTGAGTCTTCTACAATCTTTTTAACTTCCTCTTTGAAGTTAGAACTTTTATCCATACCGAGGTTAAACAAGAATGCTTCCCCATTGTTAATAACAACATTATCAAAAACTACTTCATGCTCGACTCCTAAAATTTCTAAAGCTCTTTTCCCTTCTTTGAATTTATCTTTTACATTGACGGAGTAAGGTAATACTAAACTTCCGGTCCACTGAGCATTTTGAAGCCAATCTAGCAACCATAGTAAGTCTTCTTTTTTTATCTGAGTCCAATAAAAAATAAAGTTCGGATGTAATGGTATGCCATATCTTTCTGACAATTCTAAAGCTTGCACCAAAGATAAATTGTACTCATCAACAAATATATTCTCTCCGCTAATACTCAGTTTCTTATCTAATTCTAACTTCCACCATTCTTCTACATACCCCGGTTTAGGAAGTTCGGCGTTTCTATTAATAACATCTCCAAGTGGGAAAAGTAAGTCTCCTAGATAGATAATTTCTTCAACCTCTTTAGTGATTCTTTTTGCTTCTTCCTCTGATTGAATTTTTTTTACATTACCGTTCTTTAATCTTACAATAGGCCCATCTATTTTATCACAAGAAGTAATAACACATCCTTTTGTGGGTCTTTCTATTTTTAATTGATTCCCGTTAGATAGGAAGCAGTTAGAGATAAACATGGTAGCGGGATGAACAGAAGCAGCAGAAAACCCTGCAACCCTCGATCTGCCATATCTAAAACGAAAGCTACCCGATCGAGAAGGATGCCCAAAAACAGGCCTACCTGCTACTAAATCTTTTATATAAGTAGCCACTAAATCCTTTGTTCCTTTCTCTCTTTTCTTATGCAAATCGATATATCCGTCTAAAAAATCCCAATTAGATAAGATAAACCCCTTGGACTTAGCAGTCTTAATCATTCTAGAAATCTTAGCAGCTTTTTGAGCTAATCCCTCTGCAAAAACTAAGCACATTCCACCTCTAATAAAATTAGTATCTATTCTTGGCAGATCTTTATAATTTGAAACTTCTTTATCCTCCGAGGGTTCCCCAGAAATCTGAACGGGTAATGTTTTAGCCAAATAAACTATTTCATCTTCAGTTGGGAAGTACTGCAAGTTATTAATTCTTTCATGGTAATCTGTAATTTCAGTAACAAATCTTCTTACTTCCGATTCTGTAGGATCATAACAAGCATAACCAAACATTTCTCTTAGATAATCTGCGATAACTAAAGAAAAAGCTGCGCCTGTGCCTCCTGCACTTCTAATCGGTCCTGAGTAATTTATGGAAAAATACTCTTTCCCCTCTTTATTTTTTTGTAAGGTAATACCTGTAAATCCCTCAATAGGTGAAGAAACCACTCCTAAGGTCATATATGCAAATCCTACTCGAATGCCTGCCTCTATTGCTTGCAATAAAGATTCATATTTACAAAACTTCTCTTTTGCTATTTCTTCTGCAATCTTTAAAGGAACACAAGGGTCCAACTGACCATACTCTTTTTCTAAGTCTAAAATTCTTTTAGTGATTTTTTGCCCTGTTTCATCTCCCATTTGAGGATAAATCGTAGAAATTAATCCCACACATTTTTCAGCTAGGGACATTGCCAAGGGGATTTCCACTTTATTTACGGGGTCCTTTCCTACTTCTCTAGCCTTTTCAGCAACAGCATATTCTACTTTTACATGCTCTAACAGATCATCGAAATAAGCTTGGGTATTCATATTGCCTCCTTTTGCTCTTCAATCTGATTAGACACAACTAGATGTTCATTTAATTTAACTGATTCTTTATTATCATTTTCTTCTGTCATAAAATCTAATATTTTTATTTCCCTAGTCTTTAAATTGAGTAGTGGAACTTTCCCCGGATCAGGAACATTCCCTACTTTCTCTTCAAAAGGAGTTATTGATTGCCAACAAGAACTAGCAATAAGTAAAATATTATTGTAAGTAGAGATTTCTTGCCTGTGAAGATCGCCAGTTATTACTATATCTGGAACCTGTTCTATTACTAATGGATCTCTTTTATTATTTGGGACATAATCACAAACACCATGCATAGGAGCTAAATGTCTTCTTTTAAGAAGCTCTTTAACCACACGAGTAGGAGACTTATGTCCATAATTTAATCTTAAATCAGGCATTTCCTCAATTACGCCGTGCATACTCGCCCCATGATACATCAAAAGTTTTACTCCTCCTTCTATTTCTACCATGCAGGGATTAGTGACAAGTGAAACATTTTCCATTTTATGAAGATCCGCAGCCCATTCTTCTCCTATAGCTGGTTGAGGCTCTCCAACCCAAACTGCATCGTGCTGGCCCGGAGAGATAATAATTCGAATATCTTTTCTAATTAGTTTTAAAAATTCTGCAAGCTTCTTATACTGCGCAGTTATTTCTGGAATCTTTAATAGTTTGTCCTGATCAGGAAAAACTCCTATTCCGTCAACATTGTCTCCTACTAGAAAGAGATACTTAATTTTTTTCGCAAGTTCTCTCTGCGAAGCCTCCCCTTCTTCCCCATTTAACCACTTAATAAATTTAAGAAATTTATCTTCTAAAAACATTTTACTTCCCACGTGCACATCTGAAGTAAATGCTACCCATGTTTCTTGATCACTTTTCCTCTTTTCACTTAAGATTGAGTCTGGAAAGATAACATCATTAGCAAATAGTATCTCTTTACTTCCTGAAACATTAAAAGCTACAACTTCATCAAGCAGAATATCCTTACATTTCTCATATAGCTCTTTTTTTCCTTCATTTACTACAATTTTGGTTCTACCTGTCATATCTTCTACATCGAATATTAAATTCTTGTTTTTCGTTTGTCTCTTAGATAGTATAGACACAATAAGATAGGAGCTTTCTCTTTCATTAGTTAATCGCCTGATAGACTTTAAGTTATCTAAACTTCTTTCCTGAAGAATTAGTTTAATCTGCTCATATCTACATCTAAAATGATCAATAAAATCTTTGACTTGAAGCTTTTTTGGAAAAACTAAATCAGAAGAGACAATCTTGAAAGGATGTAATGCTTCCTTTTCATTGAGATATGACACCGTACACCTTTCAGGTACGCTGCTGTTGTTTAAAGAACAACCTATGCTAGCAAAAAATTTTTCAAAAGAACTGTGATTCTCGGGAGTAATCATAACTTTTTGGAGATTTTCTAAGTTAGCTAAAAAGATAAATTTAGTTATAACTCGTTCCTTAACCTTTAAATTAGACAAAACCTCTATTACTTGAAGTGCATACTTTTCTTCCAACAATAAAAGAGATTCCAAAATTTCTTTATCTAGTAGAAATCCTTTTTGCATACATGATGTTAATATTTGTTTTTTCAATTCCATTTTTCTCCTGGACTTTTGCTGGTCGGCAAGTTAATTGTCCAATTGAATAAGGTTAAATTCCTAGGGATTCAACTAATATAGCCTCTACTTTTTCAAGTAAATTAGAAGGAATAGACAACTTTACCTCTCTAGTCCTCCCGTGCCTCCCTTTTGAGATTACCTTAGCATTAATTAGTCCTAACATGTCTATTTCTGCAATAATGTCCGAAACTCTTCTCTGTGTCAAAACCTCTATCTTGACCCTATTGCATATTTCTTGGTAATAATTAAAAATATCTCCTGTGAAAAAGTTGGCTTCCTTTTTACTATTCTCTTTTGTAAGTTGAAGGATCGAATAGAGTACTGCTTGAAATTGGGCAGGTTCCGTCTCAACTATATCCAAAATTTTATCTCTTTCTATTTTTTTGTTAGCATTATCTATGTATTCTTCAGTAATTCTAGACTTGCCATCTCTTTCTGCCAACTCTCCCGCTATCCTTAACAAATCAAGAGCCCTTCTAGCGTCCCCATGCTCTCTTGCAGCAAAAGCCGCGCATTTAGAGACAACAGCTTCATCAACTACTGATTCCTTAAAAGCTTTGGAACACCTTTCGTTTAATATATCTTTAAGTTGAACTGCATTATATGGCGGAAACACGATTTCTTCTTCTCCCAAAGAACTCCTTACTCTAGGATCTATATTTTCTAAGAAAGTTACATCGTTAGATATACCTATTAAAGAAATTTGGGCTTTGCTCAATTCAGAATTTAATCTCGTTAGAGAATATAAGAAACCATCATTTATTTTTTTTATAGCTTGGTCTATTTCATCAAAGATGATCACAATAACTTGTTTTTTTGAGTCTATTAATTCTATGAATTTTTGGTATACTTGATCAGTAGGAAGACCTGTAGCAGCTATACTGCCTCCTAATTCTCCAATTAAAGCTGCAAGAATTCGGTATTCGGTATCCGCAACTTTCTTAAGTTTACAATTGAGGTATTCTATCCGAAGATCTATTCCGTTCTCTTTAGCTCTTTTCAGTAACTCCTCCCTAACATACTGCACTGCTAAAGTTTTTCCTGTACCAGTTTTACCATAAACAAATAGATTACTGCTCCTCTCACCTCTAATCAAAGGAGAAAGTATTGACGCAACAGACTCTATTTGCTTATCTCTATGAGGAATAGACTGGGGAGTATAGTTAGTTTGAAGCACACTTTTATCTTTGAACAGCGAATTCTTCATCGCGGAATCGAAAATATGATCTATTTGTACCCCCATAAAACCTCTTTTTTGACGTTAATACTTTTCAAGATATTAACTATATAAATATTCTTATAAAAGAAAGTATATTTCAGTTACCTATATTTCCTATGGAACAAAAAATAGTTAGAAATTATATAAAAAAGCAAATTTCACTATTTTCTCGAGTAATAGATAGAAAAATGGTAGGCCTAGACCCACCCTATCATTTCCTTTCCAAAGGAAATTTAATCTCTTCAATTTGTCCAGAAAGATAACCTATATATTATATATATTATAATATATATAATATATAATATAAAAGCTTTTAAATAAAATCTTGACCATTCAAAATTTTATTTTTCTTTTTAAATCTTTCTCCAAGCGCAACAAGGGGGAGAGTTAGACCAAGGTTTGCATACTCTATTTTACTGTAATAATTAAGTATATAAAAAAACATACAAACATTTATAAATAAAATTTCTATCAAATTCCCATGGATAAAAGACCGTTCAGAAGTTTATTAGGAAGACAGGTGGTTACAAAAGAGGGTAAGAGGCTTGGTACAGCTAAAGATCTTACTTTTGAAACAAAGACTGGAGAATTAATTCATCTTGTTTTGAAGGACCTAACTCCGTATACTTCAAATTTATCTTTAGAAAGAACAAAAGACAAGGAAGCTTTGATACCTTTCAACTCAGTTATTGCAATTGGGGACTTTATCGTTGTTTCTGAAGAAGATTTGGCCTAATAAATTTTATTGATACTTAATAATAATGGAAAAAGATACAAAATTAGGAGCATTCAGGTTTAGTCGTCAATCTGTAGAAAGAAATGAGGAATTTAACGGGAAACTAAAAATTACTCCTAATATCAACATAAAGAATATTGAGAAGTTTAAGTCCGAAAATTCTAAGCAGGAGTCCCTTAAGGTAGACTTTAAGTTTGAAGTAGACTATAATGGCCTTGGAAAAGTCTCTTTAGAGGGTAGAATGTTTCTTATTGTTAGTGCCCAGGTTTTAAAAGAGGCAGTAGATGGCTGGAAGAATAAAAAGCTAGACAATGAGATCAACTTATTAATACTTAATGTGATAATGCAAAAGTCTTCTGTAAAGGCATTGCAATTGGAAGAAGAGATAGGGCTTCCTTTTCACGTACAATTACCAAGACTTCAAGTAGGCGCAAAGAATTAAGTTCAGATATCTTTAAAAAATAGTTATTTCTCATTGATTTATCTCTGCTCACATGACACAATGGTACTGTAATGGTCTCGAACACCATGCCCTTACGGGTTTCCCAGTTCGATTCTGGGTGTGAGCGTATTTTGATCTCCTTATATTGTCAAATCAGTTAAAATTGAGTCTTAAATTTACAATTGGCTCTGTAATTCCTAGATAAATAGCAAAACTTTAAAAAGTTATTCGGTTTTTTTAAGTTATGCCAAGACTTTCGCATGAAAAATTAGAAAAAATTCAGGAACAAATGTTATTTTTTATGTATTCTATCTTTCCTAAGCAAGTTTTTACAGTAGATATAGCCAGAGAAGTAGCCAGAGATGAAGAATTTACTAAAAAGATACTTCAAGAATTAGAAAAGAAAGAATTGATACTCAAGATAGACAAGAATCCTGAGGGAGTTAAGTACGAAAAACGCTTGAGATGGAGGATTTCCAACAAAGCCTATGAAATATACAGTGCTCATCAGAAAAATACTCAACAAGTAGCGCAGAATGTAGAGTTAGAAGAAGCAAATCGTTCTAAATCTCAAGATATCATCTAAAATATATCTTGCAATATCAATAAAGTTATAAATACTTTTTTATTTATTGGGTTATGGACCTATTAAAAGAGGCTTTTATAAAAATAAAAGAGGATATATCTCTTCTTCAATTAGAAATTACTTCTCTTAAGCAAGAAATTGTTAAGCTGAATAATCAAAAATCGGCTATCTCTAATGAAATTAGTCCGTCAAATAGTTATTTAAATCCCCCAATGAACCTTAATCCCACAGTCATTCAGTCAAATAATCCCACAATTCCACAGGAAACAGGGGGGTTATACAAACAGGAAAACAGCTTTTCCACAGGAAACAGGGGGGTTCCAACAGACAATTCAACATACCGTCAGACAGACCCACAAACAGTCAATAATACTATATATTTAAACAAATTAGAAGGAGATAACACTCTAAGAATGCAAGAAACACTCGAGTCTCTCGACATAATAAGAAAGGAGCTTAGGCTTAAGTTTAAACGATTAACGCCTCAAGAAATGCTAGTTTTTACTACACTTTATTCTTTAGAAAATGAAGGTATAGAAGAGATCACATATAAGATCTTAGCTACTCATCTAAACCTTTCAGAGTCATCTATAAGAGATTATACTACGAAGTTACTATCAAAAGGTATCCCGCTCAAAAAAGTAAGGTTAAATAACAAAAAAATAGTCTTATCAATCTCCTCAGACTTAAAAAAAATGACCTCTCTCTCGACGCTGATCAAATTGAGAGAACTATAACTACTTTTAATATGCGATATCTTCGTTTAAACGAATAAGACTAGTGCTTAATTCTTTATTAGACCTCGAAACTTTCTTTTTCGAGTTTGTCTTTGTTTTAATATCAGTTTCTATCCGCCCTAAAGACAAAAACTCTCTTTTTAACTGAATTTTATGCTTTTTTTCATTTATTTTTTCTTCTCACTTTTCCACTTAAACTTTGTTTTTTATGTCTGCTCTCACTTTTCCACTAATTTTCACTGTTTTCTTTCCTTTTTTTAGTACTTCTAACTCTCACTTTTGCGTTTTTGAGTATAATTTGCTTCATTTCGTCAGGTATATACAGTCTTTTTTTGCCATTTAGTTCTCTTGTTTCAAGAATAAGGCTCTCACTCTTCTGTTTTATCCCATTTATCTGTCCTCTTATGGTACTTTTATCTTTTCCCAATAACACCGATATATCTTCATAACTTAATTTATTTTCAGAATTAACCAATGTCCAGACAATAGCTCTTTCCATAAGAGTTAAATCATCTAAAACGTTTGCTTGAACAGTTGTTTGCACAGCTGTTTGAGCATCAACAACCCCCTGTTGTTTAGCCAACAATGTTTGTTGTTGTTTAGAAATTTTAGATCCAAACAGAGAAATAAAATCTTTTATTTCATCTACTTCATTTTGGATAACAAAAATTTGCTTTTTTATGTCTTGAATCTCATTGTGGTGTATCTCATGTTTATTATCGAAATGGGATATCCATTGGCCTACTTTAGAGAAATCTTGTTTTACTGCATCGAAAGAGGTATGTATTTCTTCTTTTAGTTTGCTTACATCCTCTTTTTTTCTAAACAATCCAAACATGTTAATGTTGTTTAAACAACCTGCTTTATAAATCTTTCTTTTTAATCTGATATTTGCTAAAAAATGGCTGTTTTTGGCATTAAAAACAGGCTTGTTTAAAAAGCCAACATAGAGTATATCTTCGGAGAATTAATCAATATCAGTTTATCCGGAAGAAAAACTTAAACAACGGTTAGAACTGTTCAAACAGCTATATTATTTAGGAGAAAAGCCACAAATTTGTTTAAAATATATACTTTTTAAGAATTTGCTGTTTAACCATGTTTAAATGCCTCCGTTAGCTGTTTAAACACTCCCTACCTCCGTCGAAGAATCTTTTAAAAACATTTATAAACTACTCTTTATTTAAGATTAAAAATGAGGTTTAAACATCGGTTTTTTACAGCAGGAATAGTAGCTCTAGGGTACTATTTAGCTTCCCTTTTTTTAGACATTGTTCCTTGCCAAGTATCTCCCCAAGTACCCAATCCCCAATATGTATGGTCTTTATGCAGCTTAAATCCTGACTCTTTTGTCTCCTCTGGGGCCCAAAAGATTTTTTTTGGATTTACCTCAAGACTAACAGATGCTACTTTTATTGCTCTAATTTTACCTTTCTTAATCGCCTTAATAGTGCTAAGTTTACGTTTTAGAAAACGCAAAAAGGAGGAATAGATAAATGGCAAAAAAAGAACAAGGTTTTAGTCTTTCTAGTTTTATTGCATGGATAACCGGCATTCTTGTATCCCTAGCAGTAGGGTCTGGCATGATTAATCATATCCTTACGATACCGCTCATACCCAATATTATAACTGCAGTTGCAGGATGGATAGTAGTAATAGGGGCAATAATTTCTGTGGTTTTAGCAATATTTCAGAAATAGGTAAAATTTTTTAGGAGATATTTGTGTCCTATGTACTTACCTGACCTAAGTGAACAAAACCGCGGAAAGCATAAAAATTTAGGAGCCTCTAAATTCTAATCATCCTACCTAGCCTATTTTATAACCTACGGAAATTTTAGCAGGCATAAGGATTGTACTTGTAAAATATTCCTCCTTATTAGAGAAATTTTTAATGTTTTTTAGGTAAAGAATCGCCAAAGTAGTATTGAAAAAAATCAAAGAGAGGTAAGGCAATTGTTGAAAGGAGAATTATTCCTACTTTAGGGGTTGTTCAGCATTATAATTCCTGGAGTAAGTAGAAAAACTTTATGGAGTTTCAACTTGATATAACCTCCAATATAGGGAAATAGCGCCCTTTCTTTGAGCATAATATTAATTAAGCTAACCTAAGTGAATATAAACCAATTATGCCTAATCGCTCTTTTTTAATTCACAATTAATAAATTTAATCACTAAGCTAACCTAAGTGAACAAAACTGCGGAAAGCATAAAAATTTAGGAGCCTCTAGTTAACTTCTTATCAAAAAGAATAGAGAAAAAAGCACTTTTTAACAAAATTTCATTAAAAACGACTTTTACGTGTAAAACCTTCGCCTAATGTGGACTAAGCGAATTGGTTTGGAAGTAAAAATAGGAATATTTATATACTTAGGGTGCATCTAGAGAACGTTAACCAGTAAAATAATGCCCTAAGTTCACGTATGTAAGTATCTTTACAAGCATATCTTGCACTAAGGGCTGCAAAGTGAACAAAAAATGAGCACTGAAAATTTTCAGAACCAACAAAAACCGCTTGCAGCAATTTACATTAGAGTTTCAACAGAAGACCAAGCCAAATTTGGTATCTCTTTATCCGCCCAAGAAGAAGCCCTTAAAAATTATTCAAAAGCCCTAGGTTATGAGATCTTCAAGATTTATAGGGATGAAGGAAGGTCAGGCAAGGATATAGAGCATCGACCAGAAATGCAACAAATGCTGGCAGATGCAGAAATGAGGAGATTTCAGGCTATCTTTATCTACAAGTTAGACCGATTTTCGAGAAGTTTAATGGATCTAGTAACAACTATAGAAAAGCTAAAAGAATGGAATATTGACTTTGTATCCCTTCAAGACAAAATAGAAACAACAAGTGCCTCAGGCAAATTAATGTTTCATATTATTTCTGCCTTTGCAGAATTTGAAAGAAATGTTACAAGCGAAAGAACAAAGTTTACGATGCATAAAAAATTTAGAGATGGAAATCTTGTAACGCGAGCTCCCAAGGGCTATAAAATTGTAAACAAAGAGCTAATACCTGCAGAGGATTCATATATCATTCAGGAGATTTATCAGGCTTTCTTAAACTCCCCTATAAGTTTAACGCAGTTATCCAAAAAGTATGGACTTTCAGTAAACGGGTTAAAAAAAGTCCTTTCTAACACTTCTTATCTGGGCCAAACAAAGTTTGCCAATCAGGAAGTAAAGGGAAAACATATGCCCTTGCTTAGCCAAGACTTATTCGATAAAGTCCAGAATAAATTAAATCACAAGTAGAGTAGTTAATCGATTACGGAAGAGTTTTAAATGTAGGTTGATACTTCATTAAATGACTTGTGAGAAATGTGGCTATCAAGACAAAAAAGAAGTAGAACGATTTAACTTTAAATTATGTCAATTTTGCAACTTTTTTGCTCCAGAAAGCGAAGATAACTTTACTTTTTATATAAATGAAAAAACTGATTGGAAATTATTAGATACCTTTAGGAAATATGGCCAGACTCTGGGTAGTAAACAAAAAGCGGGTATGAATGAAAAAGCGAAGCAGGGAAAATTAGTTACTAGAAAAGCATTGGGTTATTCTCTTCAAGATGGAGAGTTAGTACCTGACGAAAATGCTTCAAAAGTCCATTCAATCTTTAGAATATTTAATGAGAATAATTACTCTTTGAATAGTATGGCTAAACAATATGGGCTTTCAGTAAATGGTTTAAAAAAAATATTAAAAAACAGAACCTATCTAGGCGAAATAAAATTTGATGGGAAAATAAACAAAGGAACTCATAAACCAATTATAAGTCCTGAAATATTCTATTCTGTTCAAAGAAAATTACAAGAAATTAGTAAGAAAAAACTGGAGAAGCGGTAGTTTAATTATTTATTCTCTTCCTAATTTTTTAAAATGTGCCGCCAATTCTCTTTCACTCGGGAAGACTCTTTTCATTTCCCTGGTTAAACCATCTAGAACCTTCAAAGCTATAAAATCATAAAAATAATTCTGTTCTGGGGTGATTTTTAGATACATCAATTCTTTTGCTAGGGCTAGACCCCTCTTTCTCTCTTCTGGAGAACTGGCAGTCATAGAAGCAATTTTCCTGAGTTCTTCTAATTTTTCTGAGGTGGTCGGGTCAAATTCAGCTTCTTTTACATGAGTAGTATAAATTGCTTTTTCCATTTTTTGCATATATTCTCCTCTCTCTGATAAGTCAATAGTAGGTATGGGGAACTGGTTGTGATATAATACTGCATCCTGAATTAATCTAGCAGTTCTTCCATTTCCGTCATCAAATGGATGTACCCTGGCAAGATTTAAATGAGCATGGATTGCTCTCTCAAGGGGATTTTCGAGTGCTTCATTTTCTAGAAGCATAATACCTAATTCCCTATGCAATTTTTCTTCTCCGGGGGGAGAAACTCTTGAACCGCTTACACGGACACTATCCGTTCTAAATCCGGCTTTGTTTATTTCGGGGTCGACTACTCTTCCTACGCCTTCAACATATTCTGCTGTTAATGGTTCTGCATAGTGCTGTAGGGACCAATTTCTAGCAGCTTTTAATTGCCCTTCGCATCGTCTTTTCTCTCTTCTTTTCATTGCTAGGCATTCAGCATTAGTAATGTTAAAATCTACCATCTCTATGCCTACAGAATGTCTATTTGTTTCTCGATGGTTATTGCTTTTAGTTAATGATCCTAAATGAAGAATATACCAAGGACTAGTAGCTAAATATCCTCTTTTGTCTGCAATATACTGCATAATATTCTTACTTACTAGAGAGGGAGTTATAGTTTTAAATGTCATATATTAGAGGGTACTTTTCATTATTTAAACCTTTCGCTTTGTCACTCCTATTAAGATACAACAATATTCAGGAGGCATAAAACTTATGGTTGAAATTAAAATTGTTGAGAAATTATCTGTAAGAAGTTTGTCTCTTTGCTCTAGCTTTAGAATCTCCAGGCTTATATGCTTCCTTTCTTCTTGTATCGGCAACTAAAAGATTTCTATCATAACTTACAAAAGCTTGCTTCACTGCATCATTTTTTGTATATTCTAAAATTGCTCTCGCAATAGCTAATCTAGATGCTTCAATTTGCGAAGACATTCCACCACTCTTTACATTAACTTCTATGTCCATAGTTAATTTACCTAAAACTTTTTCAGCAATAACTAGGGGCTCTTTAAGTTCCAATTGTTGAAGCATAGGATAAGATTCTATAACTTTATTGTTTATTCTAACTAGTCCATTTCCTGGTTTTACAGTAGCTTTAGCTATTGCAGTTTTTCTTTTACCAGATATAACTTTGTTCGGAATTATATTTAACATTAGATATACTTAGAAACCTCCGCTAATGTTACAAATTTTAAGGGTCTTTTAGATTCTATTTTTTGAACTTGTTTAAGTTCTTCTGCAGTTAAAGGCCCATTTCCAATAAAGCATCTTAATCTGTCCCAAGCATCTCTTCCCTTAGTTCTATCCCATGGCAACATTCCTCTAATCATTCTTTTCATAAGTCTATCACATGTTCTTGGAACTTTAGGTCCTTTCAATCCCTTTCCACCAAGTTTTTTCCAAGCAGAAATATCTCCAATAACATTTTCAGTGCTACCTGTTATGATAGATTTTTCAGCATTAATTATAACTACTTCTTTTCCCTTTAGCAATTCTTTGCAAGCCATGCTGCCAATTCTTCCTAAAACCGCTCCGTTTCCGTCTAAATATATTTTTATCATTTTATATTATCTTTACTCCCTTTAGATCTTTATTTGTTTTTAATTCTTCTTGTAAAGAGATAAATTCGCTTTTTCCAGCTTTTATTTTTTCAACAGCTTTTTCAGATGCGCTCCATGAAATTATTTTTATTTTCTTAGTTAAATCTCCAGAAGATAAAACTTTTCCAGCAACAAAAACTTTTTCTCCTTCTTTAGCTACCTTGTCAATCTCAGAGAGATTTACAGATGGCCATCTTTTTCTAGGCAAAGACAACAACTTAGCAACTTCAAGGTTAGTCTTTTTTAATTGAAGGATAGTATTAACTAAATAGGGGTTAGCCTTTGTTTCTGCTCTATTTGAAAGGTGTGTCTTGCTTATTGTTCTTTCCATTTTGTTTAATCTTGCTAGAAATCTTTAATCAGATTCCTACTCAACGCGTGAGCTCGCAGGATAAATTATTTTAATGAGGAGGGTTTATAAATCTTTGTTAGTAACAAAAATTAGTTCTGGGGAGATGCCGGAGTGGTCAAACGGGTAACGTTAAGGCCGTTATAGCGTAAGCTTACGGGGGTTCGAGTCCTCCTCTCCCCATAGATCTCTTGCTTAAATTTAATTCTCGAGAAATATAATATTATTTCAATTCTTTAGACAATTCATCTAAGTTTTTGTTCAAAGCCTTTACTGATTCTTTAAAAATATCTTCCGCGTCTATTTGGCCCCAAGATTCGATTGTATAAACTAGTTGTTCTGTTGGTGTAACTTTTACGCCTTTAAATTCTGCTAAATCTTCTCCGTCTAAATCAAAAGCTCCATCGTTTTTAACTTTCAATTT
>Ga0066603_10001244_pt1 | contig 16975 bp, 8 predicted proteins | sample Higcelweek8metaG_FD_59482 | JGI IMG/M metagenome (GOLD analysis project Ga0066603, IMG submission 59482) | Freshwater pond sediment microbial communities from the University of Edinburgh, under environmental carbon perturbations - High... | ecosystem: Environmental > Aquatic > Freshwater > Pond...
GGGCGATGTTTCAATTTCGACCAACGACATTGGCCCTGTTTTTTATTATACACTCGATGGCAGTGAGCCATTCCCTCAATCAACTTTATACAGCGCCCCTTTTCATGCCGATGGGAAAATAGAAATACGGGCAATTGCCTACGATCCGGCTTCGGAAAAAAGCAGCCCGGTTGCGATCGAAAAGTTCGACATATCGAAAAAAGCATGGAAGATTGAAGGTGTAACCGACAAAAATTCAAGCTCGATCCTCGACGGGAACACATCTACAACTTGGCATCAGCGCGACAAAAAGATGCCTATGGATTTGGTTGTCGATTTGGGCGAAAAACAGAAGCTGTGTGGGTTCAAATACCTGCCAGATCAGGCTCGGTGGAGTTCGGGCATCATTACCAATTACCAATTCTATGTATCTGAAAATAATAAAGATTGGAAACTGGTAAGCGAAGGTGAATTTTCGAACATTAAAAATAATCCGCTACTACAAGTTAAGGATTTTGCTCCTGTAGTGGCTCAATATTTCAAGCTTCGGGCTATAAAAAATACGTGGGACGACAATGTTGCCGGGTACGCCGAAGTAGATGTAATTACAAACCAATTTTAAATTAATTAATATTATGAAGCTAACTGAATTACTAAGAAATTTCTTTCGGCATTTTAAAAGAAAAATGTTCGTAGGCCTATTCATGGTATTTTTTCTGAATACCATTTATGCACAGGATCGTATTGTGCAGGGTTTGGTAACAGACGAATCAAAAGCACCCATACCTGGCGCAAACATTGTGATAAAAGGTACAACAACCGGTGTTTTATCCGATGCGGATGGTAAATTTTCATTGAAAGCTCCCTCGTCTAATGCTGTCTTCGTGATTTCTTTTTTGGGTTACGAACCACAGGAAATCAAACTTGGAGAAAAGACATTCGTAACTGTTGCGCTAAAGGAATCAACAACAGAGCTTGATAACGTGGTTGTTATCGGTTATGGGGTACAGAAAAAAAGTGATCTTACCGGTGCTATTACCACTGTGTCGAGTGAGCAGTTGTTGAATACACCAAGTTCGGGAGCAGTACAGGCTTTGCAGGGAAAAGCCGCTGGCGTACAGATTTTCAACAATTCAGGTATGCCTGGCGCTGGTATTCAAATCCGCGTTAGGGGTATCAATACAATTACACGGACAAGCGATTATAGCGATGTGCCTGGACCAATAGTTATTATTGATGGGATTCCTGGGGATATTAACACAATCAACCCAAACGATATCGAGCATCTTGAGGTGCTTAAGGATGCTTCATCTCAGGCAATCTATGGATCTTCCGGTGGAAATGGTGTGGTGCTGATTACTACAAAACAAGGTTCTAAAAACCAAAAAACAAAGGTCGATTTTTCAATGTACCGAGGTATCCAGTCAAATGATATTAGGGTTAAAATGTGTAATACGAGTGAGTTTATTGAAATTTACAACAGCCTTGATGCCACATCAAAAAGGCGTATTACAGCAGATCCGGATACGTTGCCAAATACCAACTGGTGGGACGAAATTTCGCACAATGCTGTAATGGAAGAGTATAACCTTACAGTAACTTCCGGGAGAGAAAACTCAACATCACTTATGAGTCTGGGTTATTTGAACCAGGATGGGGTTGTAGATAAAACCAACTACCAACGCTATAATATCAGGAGCAATAGTACTTATAACATTGGAAACCGGATTAAGATAGGTGAAAACATTAACATCAGCGCTACCCGTCAGCAGGGCTCTTACGACAATTCATCATGGGGATCTGCTGTAGCCGGAGCAATCAATCAAAGCCCGATTAGCTATATACGCGACACTTCTGCGTTATCACCTGCTATTAAATCAGCAAGAAATATTGGCTGGAGTGGCTGGGCACAACCTTTATATTCCACAGGTACTGGCAACCCGGTTGCAGGAACTTATTACAATAACAATCAAAATGGATCTTATCGGATTTCAGGCAATCTTTTTGCCAATATTGAAATTTTTAAAGGTTTGACTTATAACAATAACCTTGGACTTAACTTGAATTTTGACGAAAATGACAATTTTCAGCCATACTATTATATTTGTACAACCCAATCAAATGTAATTCCACAGGTATCAAGGAGCTTGAACCAGAATTTTTCGTGGAACTGGCAACATGTGCTCGCATACAATACAACCTTGTTTAAAGATCATACGATTGACCTGATGGCCGGTTTTGAGGCTAACAGGTCGAAATACAAATCACTTAGCGGACAGGCCGACTCGTTAATCCAAAACGGAGCTTCTCCTGAATACCAGATGATTGATGCTACACTGAGAAAGGAAGGTTCAGAATATTACAAAGCATCTGGTGGAGTTTCGGAGGGTGCCGGATATGCTTTTTTCGGCAGGTTTAATTATGAATATAAAAATTTATTCCTTTTTCAATTTTCTTACCGCTACGATGGTTCTACCAAATTTGGACCCGAACATCGGTTTGGTACTTTCCCTGCTTTTTCAACAGGGTTCAAGTTCAGCGAACTTGACGCTGTAAAAAACAGCCTTACTTTCCTGAGCTTTGGTAAAGTACGTTTCGGATGGGGAAAGACAGGGAACGATGCGATTCCTTCCTCGAAATTCTCCTCGCTGGTAACTCAAAGTGCACAATATGGCTATGTATTCGGAGGAAACAGGTCTTCTGGTGGTGTTGCATTGGCTCCCGGAAACCCGGAGTTGCACTGGGAAACCATTACAACATTCAATTACGGGCTCGACATGTCTTTCTTTAATAACAAGTTGGCGGTAACAGCCGATTATTTTGACAAAAATACTTCGGGTATGTTACAAAACATCGCATTGCCCTTAGTTGCTGGAAGGTACGGGTTTTCTGGCTCTGACGGAGAGTATACCGAAAATATCGGCGGCTTGTCGAATAAAGGGCTGGAGTTAGCAATAGGCTACAAGGACAAAGTTGGTGACCTGAAATACTCAATCGATTTCAATTTCACTAAGATAGTAAGCAAGTTACATGATTTAGTGGATACTGTTACTTATCCGACTTCTTCATCAACACCAACATCTATCCTGCTAAACGGCGAGGCACCTGGTGTCTTTTGGGGATATAAGACAAATGGCATTTTTCGACCAGGCGATGCCGATTCTATACTCGATCCGGGTGCTACAAGAATAAGATATGTTGTAACGAACCAGCCGTACACGATAGATAGTAAAGGGCGGAAGGTATTTACACAAAATGCTGCAAAACCTGGCGATGTGAGGTTTGTAGATACTGATAACAGTGGAAATATAAATGATAAAGACAAAACAGTTATTGGTAACCCGAACCCAAAATTCACCATTGGTCTTACAATCAATCTTGAATACAAAGGGTTCGATTTGAATTGCTTTTTCCAGGGAAGTTATGGTAATCAAATTTATTGTGCTATTAAACAGAACTGGTATAACCCATCTGGTGGGGGAAACTGGATCGTTGGCGCTCTTGATGCCTATCGTGACCCAGTGTATAAAGATGGCATTATGATAGACCCCGGGAATACCACCTCGGACCAATTCAAGCTAACCGGAACCGATAACTACAAGGTCAGTGACTGGTATGTTGAGGATGGCTCTTATCTGAGGCTTAAATCAATGCAATTGGGCTACACAATTCCTGCAAATTTCACCAAAAAATATGGCATTGAACGGTTACGGATTTATGTAGGAGGAAGGAACCTTATTACCTGGACAAAATATTCCGGTACCGATCCTGAAATTGGAGGTGGCGACCCAACTCTATTTGGCATTGACAACGGAGTATACCCGCAGGCAAAAATGTACAACATTGGTTTAAATTTATCGTTCTGATTCGTTTATGTTTAAAAAATTGGAGAAATGAAAACTATAAAAAAATATCTATTTATAATAACAACTCTTACCATCTTATTTTCAGGTGGTTGTTCAAAAGATTTCCTCGATATTAAAGCCGCAGGAAAAATTGATGAAAATAGCTTTTTTACCGATGTAAGCAATATGGATGCAATGGTTAGCGGAGTGTATAATACATTCCAATACAAGGCCAATTGTGACGTATTCGATTATTTTAGATGGTGGTTAGGAAGCGTTCCGTCAGATGAAGCGGAGTGTGGAGGCGATACACCAACGGCTTGGGGAGAGGGATACTCTTTTGATAATCTCACCTATACAGCCGATGCTGGAATAATACAAGACGTATTTGGGGCCATGTATAATGGTTTATCACGGGCCTCTGAGGTTATTGAAAAACTCCCTGAAGCAAAAAAACTGGAGGGGGCAGATATTAACAAAATAAATATTCGTTTGGGCGAAACTTATTTTCTAAGGGCAGCTTTTAATTTTGTGCTTACACGTGCTTATGGTGGTGTACCAGTGGTTGATCATGTTTTATTGGCATCAGAGTATAAAACAATACCTCGTGGTACAATTAAAGAAGTATTCAACCTAATGGAGAAAGATTTAAAAGAGGCGATAAAATATTTGCCACTCGAAAGCCAAATTGCGGCTAATGATAAGGGGCGTGCATCAAAAGGAGCAGCCCAGTCGTTATTAGCTAAAATGTATGTTTTCGAATCGTCATACTTTTCTTATTATGGTACCGGCGATGTTCGAATGGGAGCTGTGCAAAACAGGTGGAAAGAAGCATACGATCTGTGCCTTGAAGTAATAAATTCGGGGGAATATGAGCTTGTTGGCGCAAAAGGTGATACTTACAATACTTTTTGGAGCACAGCTACAAATGGGTACCGGTATTTATTTACTGTTGAGGGAAACAACAACAAGGAAAGCATTTTTGCAATACAGCATATATTTGATACCGGTTATAATAACAGTATGGGAACAGCGCTTAATACCTTTATTGGTGCCAGGGCATTGTACATCGATAAGGAACATACAATATCTTCAGGAGAAGGTGGCCATAACTGGGGTTTCTGGGTTCCAACACACAAACTTGATAACCTGTATGACCCACTTGATGCGAGACGAAAAGTAACCATTGGTCGGGGGCCCGATCCTTTAACTGGTTATCCTGGTGATAGCGTTTATGGACAGGTTAACGGCACACAAGGTTGGTATACTATTGTCCCTACAGCTTACCCTGCTACCGGCCTTGAAACATTTAAATATGAAATAGGCCCATACTTGGGTATGATTAAAGGTAATTGGCAGGGAAACTCTCAGAATATGTATTATTTGCGCTATGCCGATGTCGTTTTGTTAGCTGCTGAATCAGCAATGATGTTGAATGACCAGGGGAATGCTCTTAAATACCTTAATATGATTCGTGAACGCGCTCGTAATTGTGGAGATGGTGTTCACCCTGTTGATTTTACTGGTACGCTGACAAAGAAAGAGATTATGGATGAACGACTGCTTGAATTTGCTATCGAAGGTGAACGTTTCTTTGATTTGGTTCGCTGGAAAGAAGCATACAATGCTATTAATGGTTCTAGAATGGAATGGTGGGATTTCAATGGTTATGATTCGAATTATAACAGTTTAATGTATGATGAACCTAAAAACGACTTTTTCCCGCTTCCTTCCTTGGAAGTTTCAAAAAACAGTGCGTTGAAACAATATGCCGGTTGGTAAAAATTCTCAACAATCTGAAAAAGGAATGCAAACTGGAATACTCCATTGCATTCCTTTTTTTTTGAATAACAAAGCCCCCAAACACACAACGCAACCATCTTGATACTTGTGTCTTAATACTTGTGTCTTAATACTTAATACTTGTGTCTTGATACTTGATACTTGATACTTGTGTCTTGATACTTGATACTTGTGTCTTGATACTCGTTCCTCACAATCTACTTCTATATTATTAACTATTTTGAAATACTTCGATGGAAATGTAAAATATTTTTACTTATTTAGCGTTCATAGATATACCCGTCAGGGCAGATATACAATGCCCCCTGAAATAAACGCTTTTTTGATTGGTCCCGACCGGGATAATGAAGGAATCAGAGAATCTTTATTGGGGGAAAAAACAAGGCAACATGCCTTTTAAGTTGGCATGTTGCCCATCATTCAAGTTAATTATTAATCCGGGCGCTTTCGACGGCAATCGTAACGCCCAATAAAAAACGTTGCAAAGATATGTAAAACAGTCTGATTAACTACACACTGCCGCGGTATTTGTTGTTTCTGTTACTTCAAATGCCCGCACCGCTTTATCACCTAAAAAAGCACGCCTGATCCGGGTTACCTTGTACACATTCCGTACAATCGTCTAACCAATTCTCTCTTCTGCTTTCAAACCGAAAGTTCATATTTCATTCGGTATTCCCCCGTTTGCTTGGTTGCATTCGGCGGGAGTGGCCATTTCCCTGAGGGAGTGGTAAAGTCGGGTGTGATCAGAAATGAAGGGTATACCGAAAATTATTCTCTCAATTCTTTTATACATTATGGATAACTTAAAATATCATTTAGCAGAAAACCTGCTCACCGACGACCCGGACGATTACATGGCCCAGGTGGAAGTCAGCAGGAGTTTTACCATCGACGATGTGATCAATGAGATGCTCAAACGGGGCACCTCGCTCACGCGTACCGATGTAACAGCTGTACTGAACCTCGAACACCAGGTCATTGCCGACCTTGTGTCCGAAGGGTATGCACTCAACCTGCCGGTATGCAACGGCACCCCCTCTATCAGCGGGGTATTTGCAGGCCCGGGCGATTCGTTCGACACCAACCGCCATTTCATTAAGTATAACCTCACCCCGGGCGTTCTGATCCGCGATGCGGTTAAGAAGATCAAAACCGAGAAGACCGACCCGGTAAACAAGCTTCCCTACATTGAGCAGTATTTCGATGTGGCCAGCCAGACCTCGGGCGATATACTTACCCCGGGGGGCATTGGACAGTTGCAGGGGAGCCGCCTCAGCATCGACACCAGCGATGCCGAGCAGGGTATCTTCTTTGTTACCACAGCGGGCGCCGTAACCAAGGTGTCGGCCATTGCACTGAACAAACCTTCGAAACTCATCTTTATGGCCCCCGCACTTCCTGCCGGCGAGTATGAGGTGAAACTCAGGGTGCGGTACCGTGGAAGCAAAGCGTTACGAGAGGCTATACTCCTTAAAATACTGACGGTTACTTCAAACGAACCTGCCAAATAGCAGGGGTATTTGTGAGTCCTGCTGCTAATTACAAGTAGTCGCAGGACTCTTATTCCAGTAACCGCGGGGTGCACATAACCTGTGCCGATGGACGCAGACACCCTGTGCCGATGGGCGCAGACACTGTGCGTCGGTGGGCGCAGATACCATGTGCCGATGGACGCTGGAAAATGAACGTAACAATTCAGTGCCTAAAGTGAACTAGAGTTTAGAATGCCTAAAGTTCAAATTGAAGCAGTTATTTGTGCATTCGATTCAAAGTTATGTTTACTATTTGAAAAAATGGAAAGGAAAAGGGATGACCCATCAAAATCTTACTAAAGAATCGTAATTGGACATCTACTTTAGGCACTGGATAGTCACAAATGAACAAATAATAAGAGCAGAGGATCAATAAAAATCCGCTGATTTATCTAACCAATAAATTATTTTAAATGAGAAAATTTGTAATTCTGGTTGCATTATGGGCCATAGCCCTTACTGCACTGCCCCAGGAGATGGTTCCTGTATGGGCGAAAAGCTTTGGCGGTCCCGGCTGGGACATGGCCAGTACCTTATGTGTGACCCCTTCGGGCAACGTGATTGTGGCGGGGACTTTCTCCGATTCGATCTATTTCGAGGGGCAAAACTTCTATTCCAGCGGCTACACCGATATTGTTGTGGCCGGCTATACCAAAGAGGGCGAAACCACCGGAGCCTTTACCCTGGGGGGCATTGGTAACGACCGGGCCCTTTTTTCGGGTTATGGCAACAGCATGGTTCTCCTGATCCAGTATCAGAACGGGTTTGAGATGGATGGCACCCGGATCGATTCCGCAGGGTTGAACAACTACGTGGTTGGCTGGTTCGACGAGAAAGGTTCACTTACCGGCCACACTTCGGTGTGCGGGACCGGGACTCTGCAAATCAGCAGCATGAACTGCAACAGCGATGGCAGTGTAAACCTTACCGGGAGTTATACCGATACCCTGCGGATTGACGGGAAAGATTGGGGCATAGCTGCCAAGGAGACCCCGCTGTTACTAACCTTGCAGGAGAACGGCAAATCGAAGGGGATGAAAGCCCTTTCCGATCTCGACAACCGTCAGGTATTTGCCTGCACCGGCAACCAGGGGAATAAGATGCTGATTGCCGGAACTTCACCATCAGACAATGCGGTGAACGATGTAAAAACCTCAAAAGAGGATCACTCAGAGAATGTAACTGCTGCCGACGATGGTTACCGCACACTTTTTACAGCCGTGATGAACCAGGGTGGCAACATCTCGGATATTAAAACGCTTGTAAAGGGGATCGAGCTTCAGCCGGTATCGGTGGTTACGGCCCGGCAGAGCACCTGGGTGGCCTCGCGCTTCAAATACAATTGCCTCGATGGCGCCGATACCCTGAAGGCAAAGGGGCAGCACGACATTTTGCTGGCAAAAATCCCCGAAAAGGGCGACCCTCAATTGTGGACTATTGGCGGTTATGCCGACGACCAACCCCTCTACCTGAAAGCCTCGGGCGACCAGGCCATACTGGCGGGGTATTATTCCGACACCATCTGGTTTGGAGAAGATAATATACTGGTAGCCCAACCGTGGGGCAGCGACCTTTTCATGGCCGTTTTTGAAGATGAACAGATGCCGGTGAAAACCCTCTCAATTGGCGGGCTTTACAACGATTTTCCCTGTGCCATGGAGACCTCCGATGCCGGGGTTTACCTGTTTGGGCAGTTCAAGGATACACTGCTGGTTGGCAATTCAGCAATAAGCAGCGCCGGCAGTTACGACCTGTTTGTTGCCCGCCTTGAAAACTGCGGAGCCAAAACCCCGGTCGAGATTTTTGCCACAGCAGTAACAGATGCCAAAGGGAATACCGGTTACCAGTTGAGTGTGAAGGAGAGCTATACCTCGTACCAATGGAGCGACGGACTTGGTTTTGGCACCTCTGCCGAAGTTGGCAAGGCCAAAACCTACAGCGTGGAGGCGGTGGATGCTTTTGGGTGCAAATGCACCGGCGAGATAAACCTCTCGAACTTAAAGAGCGCCCTGATTGGACAGGAGGGGCAGGAGTTGTCGAATGCCACACAGGCTGAGTTTAAGCTTTACCCCACGGTAACCAGCGGGTTGGTTTACTGGCAGCCGGGCAGCAAGTTCCCCCAGGGCGGGGCAACCCTACGGGTGTACGATGCCAAAGGGAGCGCCGTGCTTGTGAAGGAATACCCCTCACAACTGGCACCGTTGTCGGTGCAGAGCCTCAACATGGGCCGTTTTGTACCGGGGCAGTACCTGGTAAGCATTACCGGCAACGGATATAACGAGAGTGTTAAAGTGATTGTGAAATAAAAAAGTAATGGAAATGAAAAAAGTAATAATCCTATTATATATTGCATGTATTTCATCATGGTTACATGCACAATCGATTCAAACCCCAACAATTATACCACCTTCTCAAGTAGCTCAAGCTTTTATGAGATATGGAGAAATACCTGTTGATTATAGTACTGGAATTCCCAATATTGAGATCCCAATCTATACTTTGGAAGGGAATAAATTAAAAGTACCAGTTTCAATTTCTTATCATGCATCAGGGATAAAAGTTCAAGACGTTGCTTCGGAAGTTGGGTTGGGTTGGGTATTAAACTGTGGAGGTATGGTTTCCCGAACTGTTTTAGGTATACCAGATGAGGCTAGAACTGCACCTAGAGTCTTTGAAACAGCACAAGAATTACTAGATTCGGTAAATGATGCTGTTCCAATTTACAGTTCTTCTTGTAATTGTTATCAAGGAATGATAAATTTTGAAGATTTTTTTAGACTAGGTATGAATACTCAGGATCCAATGAGTGATAGGTTTTCTTATCGATTGACTAATGGACATTCAGGCATTTTTAGATATGATTATTTAAATGGGAATAACCTTATTACATTACCCCATCAGCCAATAAAAGTCGAAAGAAATATTTCCAATCTAAAAATTGACAGCCTAAAAATTACTGACGAAAATGGCATCGTGTATGTTTTTAAACCCTGCGTAAGTGGTAATATAGGAAGTTATTCCGAATGGTATTTACGCAGAATGATTTCTGCTGATGGTACTGATGCAATAAATTTCTATTATTCGCCACAAACAGCACATTCATCGATTCCAATTGTATCATACATATTAACAGGTCCTGCTGAAAATTATGGCACTTGTAACCCCGGAGGAAGTTCAAGTTCTATATTATCTCAAGCAACAACAGTTGCCGCTTGTTTTAATACTCCAAAGTTGGATTCCGTTGTAAGTTCAACAGCTGTTATAAAGTTTCAATACAGCGCCAGAAGTGATTTTGCCTATTTGTATCAGTTAAACAACATATCTATATCTCCTAGAAATTCAACTACTAATATAAAAAGTGCCCGTTTGGTTCATAAATATTTTGGTTCGGCAACCAATAATTACAGGCTTGCTTTGGATAGCGTGATTATTAGTGCTACGGGAGAAACAAAACCCCAGAAATATTCTTTTCAATATGAAGGTCAAATGTTACCACCTTATCCATACAAAATGTCTTCACCAACTTACGGTGAAGACTTTTGGGGCTATTACAATGGTGCAACCTCACCTACGTTGATTGCTTCCGATTTAATTTCAGATAGCGGAGACAGAACCAGTTATGGAGCTAACAGATATGCCGATGGGGGATATTTTGCCAAGGCATGCATGCTTAAAGCTATCAAATATCCAACCGGAGGAAAAACCGTTTTCCAATTTGAGCGAAATTACGACACTGGAGTATATGCATTTAATTCAAATAATCAAGCTGGATATGTGGGGTGTTTTAGAGTAAAAGCCATTAAAGATGTAAATGAAAACAATGATACGGTGAGCGTTAAGACCTACGAGTATTGGGGGGCAAAAGTAAAAACAATAACCGAGGATCTTTTTCGATATATCCAACAAGTTAGTAAATATGTTCTTTATACAGATCCAGAAGGATGGTCAACAGATTGTAGGTCACACTATACAAAGGAAATGCTATTTTCGGATCCTTTTCTGCCTCTTGAAGTAGGAGCCGGCCTGCCAGTGATGTACACAACAGTTATCGAATATAATGGTAACAAAACAAACAATTCTGGAAAAACGGTATATAAATATAATGAACCTTATTCTCCTTCTGATTTTATTTATAATAGTGAACATCCATATCAATGGGAGGAGCCATGGTATTACTATTCTTTCCACTACGACAAAGGATATTATGCGCCGGAACTAATCTCAAAAACAGATTATTCATTTGATGGTACAAATTATCATCCTGTATCAAAAGTGCAAAATAAATACAACAAGCTTTTTACCAAAGAATTTCAAGCAGGTATAAAGCTGTCCAGACCCCTACAATTCCCAGATATAACAGACGTAAGTGGTATTCTTTACTGGAATGATCCTGTTCAAGATTATATTAGTTCTATTGTAGCCATTGATACCAAGGCATATCAGGAGTCTTCTTTAATTACCAAATCTAAAACTTACACCTATGACCCACTTGATTCAACGAAATATGTTGTTGGAGTATCCAGTTTTGAGTACGATTCCTCTTATGTACAAATGATGAAACAAACAGATTCTACAAGCATTGCAGGAACAAAGGTGACAGAATTCAAATATCCATTCAGCTATCCCGGCATTACTCCTTATAATGATATGATAACTAAATATATGGTTTCACCAATTGTCGAATCAAAAGTTACCAACGGTACTGCCATTGAAAAAATCAATACAAACTATTATAACCCTTCGGGCAGTATTTATGTGCCGCAAACAGTCCAACAAACCATCGGAACAACGGTTACAACCAAACTAACCTACAATTCGTATGATGAAAAAGGTAATGTTACTCAATATACTGGTGCAGATGGAATCGTGACAACTATTGTGTGGGGTTACAAAAAGATTTATCCTGTAGCAAAAATTGTTAGTGGTGCATCTATTTCAGTTAGTACTACAATTATAAATAATATTAATAACCATTCCTTTTCTGGAACAGACATTAAATCTCAAGTTGATTCCGATATTTCATTCTTAGCACAACAACTTAGTACTTATATTGGCAACAACAATTATCAAGTCTCACTTTATACCTATAAACCATTGGTTGGTTTAACATCTGAAACTACTGCTAATGGTAATTCTTCTGATCCAGGAAATACTACTTATTATATCTACGACTATTCGGGTAGATTAAAAGAGATACGTGATGACGACAACAGGTTATTGAAAAAGTACACCTATAACTATGCCAGCAATTAACCTTAAATCAAGTAAAATGAAAAATACAATTATAACAATATGGCTGCTGATGGGGCTTAACATCCTTTGGGCACAGCAGACGGTACAGCCCGGTCAAATTAATCAGTCTATTCCTACCAGCCAGACAATTGCGGACCAACCAACTAAAAACTATATCCGCACTTATACTTACCGGAATAGTAGCCCTACAGAAACAAATCCCCAGCATGTAAATGTGGATGTTCAGTATTTCGACGGCCTTGGCCGCCCTGTTGAAACGGTTGCTGTAAAAGCATCACCAACAGGATATGATATGGTAACACGCCAGTCGTACGATAGTTATGGCCGGGCCGATACCAGTTACCTCACATTTACTGCGGCAACCGGCAATAATGGGAAATATACTTCGCCAACAGGATTGTCGTCTTATATCACATCCAATTACGATGTGGTTGGTTCCGATGCCAGTTATGGCTTTTCGAGGCCAGCCTATGAAGCCTCTCCATTGAACCGGCTGGCGCAGCAGGGCGCCCCGGGAGCAGAATGGCAACCCAATACCCATGCCGAGCAGTATGCCTATCAGACCAACACGGCAGCGGTTACCTCGTATAAATTTACCGGTAATACTTATGCTTCTTTTAGTTATGCAATTGGTAAACTATATGTAAACCAGACAACCGATGGCGACAGCAAACTTTCCCGTACCTATACCGATCTTCAGGGAAAAGTAGTCATGAAAGAGGTTTATAACAGCACTTACTGGATGCAAACAAAGTATTGTTACGACGATTTCGGGTTACTACGTTGTGTGATCCAGCCGCATGTAACGACACCCGACAGTACCGAGGGGTGTTTCTTTTACCGGTACGATGCCTGGCAGCGGATGATCGCCAAAAAAGTGCCCGGCAGCGGCTGGAACTATATGATCTACGATCCACGCGACAGGCTGGTGCTTACTAGCGACAGCGTTTCGATACAGGATGGCACCAATTACGACCGTTATTATTACACCGTCTACGACGACCTGAACCGCCCGGTAGAAAAGGGTTATGTGAATACATCGTATAGCCGTGATTATTTAAGGAATTATTATTCAACGAATACGGTAATGTTTACCTCAACCAACGTATATTATACCGAAAAGCTATATTACGACAGCCACGGCCCGGTGAGAGCGGCCTGTCCTTTTTCTGCCATAACCAATTGGGTAACGGCCAGCGATACCGCCACGAGCTGCAAGGGGCTACTGACAGGAAAAACTTTCTGTACCTATTATTCAACCAACGAGATACCAACCCTCGTAAAAACCGAAGCGTATTACTACGACAAATATGGGCGTGTGCGGCAAACGGTCAGTAACAATTTTACATCAGGAACCGACAGGGTGTCCAATGTGTACAACTTCGCGGGGCAGGTTACCCAGACAAGGTACAGCCACAATGCTTTTACTGTTTCATATACGCTCGACAATTACTACACATACGACCAACGGGGGAGACTGCTCAATACCGAATACGAAGCATGGGGGTTCAGTGGCAACCATATCGTCCGAACTATAGTATCGGCCAATGTATATAATGAGGCCGGTTTGCTGAAGACCAAATACCTTCATTCGGTAAAGTCGACCGGGTTGGCCTTTATGCAAAAGGTTGATTATACCTACAACGTGCGGGGCTGGCTTACCGGTATTAACGACCCGGGGCTGAGTACTGCTGCTACTGATGGCGACAAGTTCGGCATGAAACTGGGCTATAACCGCAAACCCGATGGAACCAGTGGCACGGATATTTGTTACAATGGTAATATTTCGGGCATCAAATGGGGCACGCCCAATTATCAGAACCTGCAATACCTGTTTACTTATAACGATGTTGGATGGCTCAAAACAGCAACATTTAGCAAAACCGGGTTTACTAATGGCAGTTTTAACACGACTTATACCTACTACAAAAATGGAAATTTTAACTATATTACCCGTAAGGCCAATAATGCGGTGGTTGTCGATCAGATTCGTTATGGGTATAATGGGCCGGGCATGAGCCGGTTAAAATATTCCAATGACAGCAAAGGAGATGTAGCGAATGTGGATGATTTTTCGGGAACACTTAGGGGTGATACCGCCCGTTATTTATACGATGGCAACGGCAACCTCACGAGTGATGCCTACAAAGGGCTGACCATTATTAACGATTACCAGAACCATCCCAAGGAAATTGATATTGTTAATATTGCAGGAAACAATCAGATTAAGTACTTTTACAACTCCACCGGCGAAAAGATGATGCGGTCGGTAAGGGTTGGTACCGGCACCCCGACGCTGACCTATTATATGGGGCCGTTTGTGCACGAAGGCACACTGGGTGGCACCAGTTCATTGAAGTTTATTATTACCCCTGAAGGAAGGATCGTCAATTCAGGTACGGATACTTCGCCCGTATGGAGTTGGGAGTACAATTTGACCGATCACCTCGGTAATGTTCGGGCTGTAATTGCGCCAACAACAACGGCTGGTTACTCTACTTTATTGCAGCAAACCCATTATTACCCGTTTGGGATGCGTATGTCGCAAATAAGTACTGCATTGACCACTACCAGCAACGATTACCTGTACAACGGCAAGCAATACCAGGATGATTTTAACCTGAACTGGTACGATTACGGCGCAAGGTTTTATGACCCGGCACTAGGAAGGTGGCATGTAATTGACCCACAAGCCGAAGCTTATTATAATTTATCTCCTTATGGATATTGTGCCGGGAATCCTATAATAAATGTAGATGTTAATGGTGAATTTATAGGAACTATCATTGGAACTGTTGTTGGTGGAGTTGCTGGGGCTTACGACACTTATAAGAAAGGCGGTGATGTATGGGCAGGTTTTGCAGAAGGGGCTGTTTCTGGAGCTATAACAGGTTTAGCTGTTGATGCAGCTGTGGCGTTAACTGTATCAACAGGAGGATTAGGGGCAGTTGTAGTTGCAGGGGCTGCAGCAGGAGCGATTGGAGGTGCTGCTGGTGCAGTTGCTGGTGATGCAACCGGACAGGTAGTTACAAGTTTAAAAGAAGGAAGTAGTATTTCAAATGCTGTAAGCAACATAAATACAACTAATATGGCCGACAAGGCTAAAACAGGTGCTGTAACTGGTGCAATTGGAGGAGCTGCTGGTGGTGTTGTGGGTAAAGGTCTTCAAGCGGCCAGTAATTCTACAAAAGCATTACAAGGTACAATGTCTAAAAATATTACCGAAACTGCCAAAACGTTAACGAAAATGGGGGCTGATGAGAAAACAGTTGGAACAGCAGTCAATAAGATTACAACAGGCATGGGTGAAGCAGGAAGGAATACTGTAAATACAACTAACAAGGTAGCCGCAGGGACTGGCATGACAACCGAATCAGCGATAAAAGTAAGTCAAATGATAAAGGAGGAAAGAAAGTGAAAATAATTGTTAAGATATTTTTCATTGTTGGCATTGCTTTTGGCGGATTTGGCTTATTGTTTAGCTTCTCAAAGCTAATTGCATTAAATGGTTTAGGTAACATTTTTGAGATGAATGAAGCTCGAAGTGTAAAAACGGAAATAATCAGGGACTCAACACACATTAGTATATTATACTCTTACAAAGTTGAAGGGAAGGTATATCAAGATAATTATAAAATGTTTGTTGAGTATTTTGAACAATGTAGCATTGATACCATTGTAGTCAAATACAATAAAAACTTTCCTATGGTTAGTTATATTGATGGTGTTCCATTAAAAATCAGACAGCAAAAGATAAACATGTTTTTATCTACGTTTTTTTTATTGTTTCTTATTTTACTTTGGAAATTGAGCAATAAGGATAAATGGATTAAAACATACGAAGAAGTTGGAAATAGACCTTGGTTATATTCCGCAGACAAAACTATAAAAAATCCTTTGATTAGATTTAAAAGTAGATTATTTAGAAAATAGCAACAAAGAAAAGCCCGGCAATTCCGGGCTTTTCTTTGTTATAGCACTAATTGTTTCAGTTTTCCTTTGGTGATAAAAGCGTCGATCAAAGTTTTAACCACATTCTTATCTTGTTCCGGCAGTAAGCCCCACCTAACCTCCCCCAAGGGGAGGAATTGTGCTGCAAAACTGGAAGATTTTACAAATTATGCAGTGAAAGTACTCCCTTCCCTTGGGGAAGGGCTGGGGAAGGGCTTTTTTTTGTTTACTTTTACAACTCCACCGGCGAGAAAATGCTACGTCCGGTAAGTGTTGGCGGGGCAACCCCAACACAGACCTCCTATTTTGGCCCGTTTGTTAGTGAAGGGTTGCAGGGTGGAACACGTTCATTGAAACGAGAAAATTGCGAACAGCAATGAGGAGTTAGGCGGAGCCAAGTATATTATCACACCGGAAGGACGGATCGTAAACAATGGTACCGATACATCACCATCGTGGAGCTGGGAGTACAACCTGACAGACCACCTTGGAAATGTTCGGGTGGTGTTGGGTGACTCCACTGCGGTAGGTTATGCTCGTGTATTGCAGCAAACCCACTACTACCCGTTTGGAATGCGCATGTCGCAAATTAGTACACCATTGACCACT
>Ga0066603_10001249_pt1 | contig 16914 bp, 13 predicted proteins | sample Higcelweek8metaG_FD_59482 | JGI IMG/M metagenome (GOLD analysis project Ga0066603, IMG submission 59482) | Freshwater pond sediment microbial communities from the University of Edinburgh, under environmental carbon perturbations - High... | ecosystem: Environmental > Aquatic > Freshwater > Pond...
TTTACCATATATAAATTATTATACGATAATTCTCTTTTTACCATAGAAAACTGAAAAAGAGTGCCCTGATCAGTGAAAACGACATAACATTCACAGGATTAGAGCAACTATCTTTTTGAAAGCCAATTATTTACGCTGTAATGGTTTATACTTTACTCTGTGCGGCTGATCAGCACTGGTACCAAGACGTTCATGTTTGAATTCTTCATAGGACGCGTAGTTTCCCTCATGCCAGACCACAGTGCTGTCACCTTCGAATGCAAGAATGTGTGTTGCCAGTCTATCAAGGAACCAGCGGTCATGACTGACTACAACTGCGCAGCCGCTGAAATCACTTATCGCCTGTTCAAGTGACTGCAGAGTTTCAACATCAAGATCATTTGTCGGTTCATCAAGAAGCAGCACATTGCCGCCCGACTGAAGCAGTTTTGCAAGATGAACACGGTTACGTTCTCCACCGGAAAGTTCCTTGACAAGCTTCTGCTGATCGGCTCCGCTGAAATTGAATTTGCCTACATATGCACGGGAGTTCATTTCTGTTTTGCCAAGCATAATAATATCATTTCCGCCGGTGATCTCTTCAAAGACAGTTTTCTCTCCGTCAAGAGCATCCCGTGTCTGATTGACATAACTCAACTGAACAGTCTCTCCGATAGTAATGTTTCCGCTATCTGGCTTATCCTGCTCTGTAATCATTCTTAGAAGTGTACTTTTTCCAGTTCCATTGGCACCGATAATACCGACAATGCCTGCTCTTGGAAGACTGAAATCAAGATTTTCAAATAGCAGCTTATCACCATATGACTTAGTCAGTTTTTCTGCATTTATTACGACATTGCCAAGACGCGCACCCTGCGGAATGACAATCGTTGCCTGTGTGACTTTATCGGAAGACTCCTGATTGCGCAGCTCCTCATAAGCATTGAGACGCGCTTTACCTTTGGCCTGGCGCGCCTTCTGAGACAGATGTACCCATTCGAGTTCTTTCCTCAGCCGACGCTGACGAACTGATTCCTCTTTTTCTTCCTGAGCCATCCGTGTTGTCTTCTGATCCAGCCATGAGCTGTAGTTGCCTTTCCATGGAATGCCTCTGCCTCTGTCAAGCTCAAGTATCCACCCCACCACATTGTCAAGGAAGTAACGGTCATGTGTCACAAGAATAACTGATCCTGCGTATTCATGAAGAAATCGTTCAAGCCATGCAACCGACTCTGCATCAAGATGGTTTGTCGGCTCATCAAGAAGAATAAGATCTGGTTTTTCAAGCAGCAATTTACATAATGCAACACGGCGGCGTTCTCCGCCGGACAGTGTCTTTACATCTGCATCTCCCGGAGGGAGTCTTAAAGCATCCATAGCTATTTCAAGCTGGCGATCAAGCTCCCAAGCATCAACTGCATCGATTTTATCCTGAAGTTTAGACTGTTTTTCAAGAAGTTTTTCCATCTCTTCATCGGACATAGGCTCTGCGAATTTATTTGAAATTTCATCAAAGTCAATAAGCAGCTGACGAGTGCTTTTGACAGCCAGTTCAACATTGCCTTTTACATCCAGCGTCTCATCCAGTTTTGGTTCCTGCGGCAGATACCCGACAGTTCTTCCCGATTCAAGCCACGCTTCGCCCTGAAATTCGGTATCGATTCCTGCCATAATTTTCATTAACGTACTTTTTCCAGATCCGTTAACGCCGATAATTCCAATTTTTGCACCATAATAAAAAGAGAGTGATATGTCTTTAAGCACCTCTTTTTTTGGTGGATATACTTTGGTAAGCCTGTTCATGTAATAGACAAATTTTTCGGCCATCTTGATTCCCTGCAATAAAATTGTAATAAATAACCTGCAACCAGAATAACTGCCTAAACTACTATTTTCCAAGGTGATTTGGTAGAAAAATCACTTTTAATATCGTATGGATATTTTTATTTTTGAATGAAAATTCAAATTTTTCAGTATTATACCGCAATATTTTTCAGCTGCACATTCCTTGCCTGGAGGAATCCTTCTGTCTGCTTATGCAAATATCTGACATATACTCACCCTGCGCGTCTGTTGAAAAGCCTGACAGATGCAAAAAACACCACAATGCCGATTATTCCAAGCTTTACAAGTTGAGGAAACAGCACAGAAAGAGCTGTTCCTTTCAGGCACAATTCCCTTACTGCAAACATGAAATACTTAACAGGATTTATTGCAGTAACGCTGCGCACCCATTGGGGCATGTTTTCCACAGGAATGAAAAAACCGCTTAAAAGTATGAAAAATATCAGAATGAACCATATAAGAAAAAGCACCTGCTGCGGCGTGCGCGCAATTGTAGAAGTCAATATTCCCACACCAAGCGACGAGATCATGTATACAGCCGCGAAAAGCATCAGTACAGCGAAACTGCCTCTGAATGGAATGCCAAACCACACAAGGACAAATGCAAAAAAAATGGCAAGCTCAATAAATCCGACAATGAAATATGGAACTGTTTTACCGAAAATCAGGTGAATAGGTTTTACCGGTGTAACCATGAGCTGTTCAAGGGTACCTTTCTCCTTTTCCTTTACTATTGACAATCCGGACAAAAGACTTGTCACCATTGTGATAAGCAGAACTACAAGAGCCGGAACCATATACCATGACGATTTAAGCATCGGATTAAACAGTATGACAGTATTTACTTTTACAGGAATGATGATATCTATATCCTTACCCTGGTTTTGCGCCTGTTTTTTCAGATATGCCATTCCCCATTGTGAAATTATGGCATTCATGTATCCGCTTGCCACATTTGATGAATTCGCATCCTGTCCATCAATCACAAGTTCAACATCTGTGCCGCTTCCGCTTTTAAGTGATTTTTCGAAATCATCTTTAATTATAAGCCCCAGACGCAGTTCTCCTGCGTCTATTCTTTTCCTGATTTCAGAAGGGCTTGTGGCCTGCGGCCTGAAATCAAAAAGATAATTATTCCTAATTGATTCAATCAGTGATCTGCTTGATACAGATTTTGAGTTGTCAAGTACTGCAACCGGTGTGTGCTTTACCTCTGTTGTCAAGGCATAACCCATTATCAGGGCCTGCAGAATTACAGGAAAAATCATCAGTTTTATCGAAAGTTTATCTTTCTTCAGATGAAGAAATTCTTTCCATATCATAAGCATCATCATTTTCATAGTTTCACCCTGAACCTTTTAACTGCTACTATAACCAGAAGCAACCCGATACCCAGAAGTATAAGCACCGGCTTGAGCAAAATTGACAACCCGACACCCTTGAGAACTATTCCGCGGATAATTTCAAGGAAATATGTCGCCGGAACTATGCATGTGATTGCCTGCAGAATCGCCGGCATGCTTGACACTGGAAATATGAATCCCGACAGGATGATTGTCGGAAGCATTGTAACAGGCAGTACAATCATCATTGCGTCCTGCTGTTTTGCGGCAACTGTACTAATAAGAAGTCCAATTGCAAGTGATGTGAAAATGTAAATCGATCCTGTCACAGCAAGAAGCGGTATGCTTCCTGCAATCCGCACATCAAAGAAATATCGCCCGACAATCATTATAAGCACGCCTACAATAGCTGCAATAAACATGTAAGGAAGTATTTTTCCAATGATTATCTCTGCCGGATGCAGAGGTGTCACAAGAAGCTGTTCCATTGTGCCAAGCTCTTTCTCCCTTGTAATTGTGAGGGATGTGAGCATTGCTGAAATCATAAGAAGTATTATTGCCATTAATCCCGGAACAAAATACAGTGCGCTTTTCTGTTGTGCATTGTAAAGAACAACAGGATGCACTGTGACAGCTTTAGGCTGTATTATGTTCAGCATGTCAAGAACTGACTTTGTTATAACGTTTCCAATGGTATTTCTCAGAATTGTACCTGTATTTGCATCTGATCCGTCAATAAGTACCTGGATATTGGCGCCTCCAGCGCCGCTTCTGAGATCTTTTGCAAATGACACTGGAAACCTTACAATCATTTTTGCATGATATTTTTTCAGCAGCTCTGCCGGCTCCTGAGCAGATGACACTGTACCGATTACTGAAAAAAGTGTTGACGCGTCAATATCTTTTGTAACAAGAGCGGCCTCTTTTGACAATTCAGGATCTTCAACAATCACAGGTACATCCTTCAGATCCATGGTTAATGCATACCCGTAGAGAAACATCATCATTACAGGCATCAATATTATTATCATCATGGTCTGCCAGTCGCGTGAAATATGATATATTTCCTTGACAACTATCGCATACAGACGTTTAAACATGTTTTTTGTCGCCGCCTGAAAAGTTCGGAGGTTCAACAATTTTTATGAATGCTTCCTGCAGTGATTCCGATTTTGTCTGCTCTTTAAGTTTTTTCGGTGTATCCATAGCAGCTATTCTTCCGCTTACCATAATTGAAATTCTATTGCAGTATTCAGCCTCATCCATGTGATGAGTTGTAATGAATACGGTAGTACCATGCCATGCAAGCTCTATAATAAGATCCCAGAAGATCCTTCTGCTCACCGGATCCACTGATCCTGTCGGCTCGTCAAGAAACAATATTTCAGGATTATGCAGATTCGCACATGCAAGGCTCAGTCTCTGCTGCCACCCCCAGGGCAGGTCTCCGGTGTTTCTGTCAAGCAGAGATTTTATGCCAAGAAACTCGGACATCTCGCCGATTCGTGTTTTCAGCCTGCTGTTATTCAATCCGTAAATTGACCCGTACAGCTTCATGTTCTCCAAAACTGTAAGATCTGTATATAGGCTGAATTTCTGCGACATGTAGCCGATGCGGCTGCGTATTTTCGCACTTTGACGCATTATGTCAAATCCGGCTACATATCCCTTTCCTCCGGTTGGCAGAAGTAAACCGCAGAGCATACGTATCGCGGTTGTTTTCCCGGCACCATTTGCACCAAGAAAACCGAATATCTCGCCTTTTTCCACTGTTACGGATATCTGATCAACAGCTGTGTAACTTCCGAATTTTTTTGTCAGAGCCACGGTTTCAATCGGTTTCATATTTTATCAACTCTATTGTTTGTTCCATCATTTTTGCTGTCTGATGTGTTCATTGAAATCAAAAGAAAAAACAGGTCTTCAATAGATGGTTTTATTTTTCTTATTCTGGTAATATCACCTGCGACTTTTGATTTTACCTCATCAAGATATTCTTCACTTATAATACAATCTTTTTTTATAACTGCATGCACAGATCCTCCTGACGGATACATAAGCACTGCACCACATGGCAGTTCCACATCTGAAGAAATATTTACCGATGATACACTGCTCTCGATACTGTATATGTCAAACTGATACTCATCGAGCAGTTTTGCGGGTGTACCGGTTCTAAGCACTTTTCCTTCATGCATGATCATTAATTCATCACACATATCAGCCTCATCCATATAGGGAGTAGATACGATTATCGTCATTCCATCCTTTTTCAGCTCCCTTAGTATTGCCCAGAATTCCTGACGGGAAACAGGGTCGACGCCAGTTGTCGGTTCGTCAAGCACAAGAAGTCCCGGCGTATGAATGAGCGCACAGGAAAGTGCAAGCTTCTGCTTCATTCCGCCGCTGAGGTTTGCCGCCCTTCTCTTCTTAAAAGGCCCCAGACGTGAAAATTCAAGCAGCTTTTCAGTTTTATCTTTACGCTCTCTGCCTTTAATTCCAAAGACATCGGCAAAAAACTTTATGTTTTCATTTACTGAAAGATCACCATACAGGGAAAATTTCTGAGGCATATATCCAATCTCCCTGCGGATTTCCTGTACACCTTTTGTCACGTCATGTCCAAGAACAGTTGCCATTCCACTGTCGGCGTTGAGCAGTGTGACAAGAATGCGCATCAGTGTTGTTTTTCCGGCGCCATCGGCACCTATTATGCCGAACATGGTTCCAGCCCCTACACTGAAGGACACTCCACGCAGAGCGTTCTCACCTGTATAGTTCTTACGTAAATCTTTTACTTCAACCACAGACATACTCATCTCCAGATTTCAACGGGAAGACCGCGTTTGAGCATTCCGTCTTTGTTGTCAATTTCAAGCCTTACCCTGAAAACAAGTTCATTGCGGCTTTCGCGGGTCTGGATATTTTTCGGAGAGAACTCCGCTTCATCGCTTATCCATATTATTTTACCGTCAACAAACTTTTCTTTTACTGCGCCGCCATCGTTGTAATCAATCCGCACACGCAGAATCTGTCCGTATTTTATTGTCGGAAGAACAGGTTGAGGAACAAAAAAGTCCGCTTCAAGCGTATCAAATTTTGTGATTTCGTAGATCGGACTCCCGGGACCGACAATTTCGCCTGCATTACGGTATTGAGTTGAAACTATTCCGTTTACAGGTGAAGCGATATAGCAATCCTTTATCTGGTCGTCAACCTGAGCGATCTTCACTTTCAGTGCTTTTATTTTATCAAGCAGCGACAGGAGTGTCTTCTGGCTTGCGGTAAGCCGCAGCTTTGCGCCTTCAAACTGTGTTTTGAGGTTATCGCTCTGCTGTGTGGGGAGAGCACCTTTCTTTGACAGAGTGTCAATTCTTGTATACTCCCTCAGCACGCCTTCCACATCCTTCTCGACTGCGTTTATGTCAACCTTTTTTGACTGCATGTTGACATTTATCTCGCTTATGTTTGCCTCAATTTCCATTTTACGCAGAACAAGCTGCACTGTATCAACTATGGCAACAGTCTCGCCTGCAAAAACCCGGTCACCTTCCCTTTTCGAGGCACTGAGAAGCTGTCCCTGATTCAGAGATGACACAAGATAATCCGTTCCCTCAACAACTGCAGATCCAATAAATCCTTCGGATTCTTTTTTTTCGCATCCGGTAAACGAAATGATCATGGCCCCGGATAGAAGCATAATCGCTATTTGTCTTTTTTTTCTATACATGTATGAGCTCCTTTACTATCTATATTAAAACCTTATTTCCCCGCCGCTTACAAATATTGCATTCAGTATTGCAATGCGCCTGCTATACTGTGCCTGCACAACCTGCAGATCTGCCTGTTCAAATCCTGTAACTGCAGACTGATAATCCACATCAGTCACAACGCCGGCACTTAGTGAATTCTCAAGCGAAATCATATATGCCTGAGCAGCATTACTTGACACAAGGGCAGCACGGATTCTTTCGTCTGCGCTTACGATCTGTTTTTTCCACAGTTCAAGGGACCTGCTCCACGCATCATTGTTTTTTTCCTTGTCGATCTTCATCATGTCAATTTTATGCTGCAGCTGCGCACGCTGGCTTCTGTTCTTGAAGCCGTCGAACACATTCATCTTGACCTGCAAACCAAAAAGAAAATAATCCATGAATTCATCCATACCTGTATTGATTCCGGGGTTTGCAACCCTGTATCCACCCGATGCAAGAACAGCAGGATATCTCTGTGATTTTATGATCTTTTCCATTGTCCTGATCTGTTCCATATTGTTGTCATAAAGCATATTCTCATCTCTTGACATCATAACACTATCCGGAATTGCCGCAGAGTCAATTATAAATCCACTGGTCTGAGGTACAAACGAGCTGTCCTTTATCCTTATGAGTCCAAGTAACTCCGTTTTGAGCGAGTCTGCCTGATCCCGGGCAAGAATATAGTCAAGCTCTGCGGCCTTGAGCTTTGCCTCTGCCTCGAGAACTTTCGCTTCCACCACAACTCCTCCAGTTTTGAGCATTCTCATCTGTTCAGCATACTTTGATATTCTGGCAATGCTGTTCTTCTTTACTTCCTGCTGCTGATAAACAAGGCTCCATCGCAGATACATAGACGCAAGAACATATGAATAGCGGTTTTGAGTTACGTTAAGAGTCAGTTCCCTGCCGTTTCTTATGTTCTCCCTGTTCCTTAGATTATAATATCTTGACAACCCAGTAAACACCGGCCAGGACAGGTCTGCGCCAAGTTCTTTTCTGTCATGCTGCCCGGCCTCAATCGTGTTGTTTATAAATGGGGGCATTGAAATATGAATCCTGCTTTTTTCTGTAAGATAGCTGTATGATCCCGCAATATCAAACGACGGGTAAAATGCAGCTTTTGCCTCCCGGATCTCATTTTCTGTCCCAGAAACATCTTCCTCTGCAAGACGGATATCGAAATTGTTCTCAAGCAGATACAGCTGAGCTTTATCAAGTGTCAATTCCGATGCGCCTGAACAGCAAAAACAGGCAAACACAAAAAGTATTTTTTTCATTTGCATGCATCCTTTACAAATAAGCCATCACACGCGACATTTATAATGCTTTCAATGCGCCTCTCATAAAACTTATCATCAAAACTGAAAGTCATCCCGAGCGGCCCTGAAATCTTTTCAGCAACCGGCTGAATAATAAAGCTGATCATACACATTCCCATAATGTTAAAGAACGCGTCAAAAGGCCTTATATCATTACGGATAATTCCCTTTTTTATTCCATCTTCAATCGAGGCCATAATACCCATAGGAATATTTCCATATCTTCCCATTATACGAGTTGCGAGTTTCGGAATTATGTCACCGCCATCAGCCATTTCCCTCATGACAAACCGTATGAAAATCGGATTTTCCCTCATTGTCTGATTATATGATATGACAATCAGTCTTATCTGTGTCCTCAGATCAGGTTCACTGCTGAACTTTCCCAGATCACTCTCAATCTTCCCCCAGAGGATCTCGATTATATCCTGCAGTGCAGCCACATAGAGTTTTTCCTTTGTGCGGAAATAATAATGCAGAAGTGCCTTATTGACCCCTGCGCGATCTGCGATTTCCTGCATACGTGCACCTTTAAGTCCTGTATTTATAAACTCTTCCCGTGCTGCCTGAAGGATTTTTTTCTCAGTATCTTCCATAGTTTTGTCTTTTTGGTTTCACCAGTTGGTTTTATTATTTAGTTTAACTGTTTAGTTAAAATATACAGTCAAAAGGATGCAATGTCAATGTTTTTTTATTTTTAAAAATTATTCTCGAAATTTTGGGCAGATGTAGACACGGACGGATGTCTCTACGATGGTGTCAACAAAAACCTATCAAACCACAATACGAACATACAATATCCCTGGGTTATACTTGAAATCAATATTGATTTGTCTAAATTTCAGATATTATTTATTTTTAATGAATGACTGTTTTTTCTTTACTAATTTTAAAATGTTGTGTTTTCAGAATAAAACTACAGGAAAGAATAAGATTATGAACGTACAAATACGAGAATGGAAAACGGCAGATGCACACGATCTTGCATATGCACTCAATAATAAAAAAATACTTGACAACCTAAGAGATGGCCTGCCGTTTCCATATACTGCAAGCGATGCAGAGTTGTACATATCTTCTATGTTAAGTGCTGAAAAAGACAGCCTGTACGCATGGGCAATCTCCATTGACAACAAGGCAATAGGAAGTATCGGCGTTTTTCGCAAAAACAATATTCACAGATTAACTGCTGAGACAGGTTATTATATTGCAGAGCCATTCTGGGGAAAAGGTATAGGAACAACAGCTCTCAGATATGCCTGCCGCCATATTTTTGAACACACAGATATAATACGGATTTTCGCAGAACCGTTTTCATATAATATTGCATCCTGCCGCATTCTTGAAAAAGCAGGGTTTACATTTGAAGGAACCTTAAAAAAAAATGCCATTAAAAACGGCAGTATTCTTGATATGAACTTGTATGCAATAGTAAAGAATACCGATTAAATGGAGATCTCCGGCCGGACGTCTCTACAGTTTTTTTTTCAGATTGTTTTCAGAAACAGATTTCTTCGTGGTTTTTCCCAGATTAACCATCATTAAATCGCTGCTGCCGGCACAGATTACTTCGTTTTCTGAAATCCAGCCGATGCCGTTGCCTATGCAATTCAGTGGTACGAATTCGGACTCTGCATCATTTACATTCTGAGTATTTACAATATGTAATATGTTTTCATCCCGTATATTATCATTATGTATTGTTTCCAGAAGCGCAAGTCTTGTACCAGTCGTATTGACTGCAAAGTTTTCATATATTCCGGATTTGACTGGTAACGGATCACGCCAGGATATTGAGTCAGCCGTGATTTCTCCGACCCAGAAAAAAGAGACCTCGTTCTCCAGATTAAAAATGTGTGCTGATACAAATGATCCGCTTTCATCAACATTATAGACAAACGATAAATTCTCTGTGTCTGGCGGTGAATTGAGAAGAAGGGATTGAAAATCGCTGTTTTTCCATACAGATATTTTTCTCCTGAAATTGTCAGTTATTACCCAATAGTCAAGTAAAACATTCCATGCCGCAGTAACTGCGAGTTCCTGGGAATGAACCAATGGAGATACCATATAGGAGTTGGTATTTCTATCAAACAGGCCGGCACCACTTTCCTCATAATCAGTATTAAGTGGTTTTGAGTGTACACAAAACAACTGTTCTGTGTTTTTACCCTGAAAAACCTTATATACAGGAAATGGTGATATAACTTTGAAACTATCAGCAGAATTACCATTTATATCAAAGCAGTTAACTATCGAGCCGTTCTTTAATGCTAATATCCTGGAATTCAGAGGATTAAAACTCCATTGCAGATAATCACCGCTGTTTGAAAGAATCACATTCTTTTTTTTCCCGTTTTTCTCAGGAAACAGTGTAAAACCCATAACTGCAGCTTCATGCAGACTATTTTTGCTAAAATAGCAGAGTTCCCTCATCTCCATATCAACTATTAACCCGTTCTGGGCAGGATTAAAGGCAAGTCCGGAAATTGTCAATGCAAAATGAATAAATTCAGTGATAACAGACATTTTTACCTTTCTATTGTAATAATCACCCTGATGCAAATAGTTTTCAAACAACCTGCAATTATGGTTGGTAAAATCGTGTCTGGTAATTAATTTGTCAATCAATAAATTAAAACAGGTAGATTACTTCAGATAGTAAGCCCCGGCAAACCCGGCACTATACATGAAAACCAGATCTCTATGACTGTTTTCAATTATCTGGGCAGAGTAGATGTTTGTTCCCAGTTCTGTATTATGAAGTCTGCGGGTTTTCTTGTTGAAGGTTAATAATGATGTTTTTATTTGATATGGTTTCAGCATTAAATTCTGTAATAATAAATCAAAAAAAGAGTGAATAGCTGCATTGCTGCCGGAAGTTGACAATATATACAAAACGCTGTCATTTTCAGATACATATTCGAGCGCAGTTACTGATGTATCAATAATTGATGCGAGTGTGGCATTATTAAATCTGTCAACAATTCGATACTGCTTTTTTACAGGAATTGCATTGTCCTGATTAATGATGCGTTTTTCTGATTTTGACAATAACAGAACGTTATCTGTTATTGTTTCAAGTGTGTAGTCATCGGAATAACAGAATGTAATTGAACCGTCTCTGGCGGAGTATGCACATCTGGTCTCATACAGAAGGGATATTCGGCCTGAATCACTCAATTGCCCGAATCTTTTAATGTAAAGTTCACCGGCAGTATCAGGTGTCTGGAATATCATACGTCTGTCGGACCTGGAAAATACACCTACCTGACTGTTTGGCAGATGTTCATAGTAGCATGAATCATTTATGATTACAGGGACTGTGGAAACAAAACCTGGTAGTAATGATACATCCCCGGTTTTGCAGTCATAGCTGAAACTTCTTTTATTATTCAGATCAGATGTTGAATTCAGCAGAACTCTGTTGTTTACTCTGTCAATTTGCACATAATAATCAGTTTCTGACCTGTAGTCAGTTTCATTGTACTCTGTTGAGCCAGATCTGCTTTCTGCCTTAAGTGTATCATATATGATGTTTCTTTCCCACTGGACAATTCCAAGCGGTGTCAAAGACATGATCTTATTTGCACTTGTCGCAATTATCATGGATGAATCGCCCGTAATTCTCCAGAAGCCTGAATCCGGAAGCGCAGTCCGCCACATTATTCTTCCTGATTGCTTGTCAAGTCTGATAAGTGCAGCCTTTTTTGTGTGCTGATTGTCAAATACGAAAACATATCCATGTTTATTATATTGTAAATCAGGATTGTTCCCAAGTTGTCTTTTCCAGAGTGTTGTGCCGTTTTTCTTTGAAACGCAGAAGACCGCGCTGTCTTTACAATAAATAAAGAAGGGGTCATTACTCCTGAAATTGAAGTCAGGGTATGTTTTGTAAATCACCCCTTTTTTCTCCCAGCATGGCTCGAGATAAGATTGTGAACTCAGGCCGGATCCTGCAGAAATTATAAGTGAGGTTAACAGCACGGAAACCGTCAGCAGTGGTGCAAGAATTATACTGGCAGCAACTGCTTTACTGAATGGTTTTTTTGTCAGAACAATTGTACCGGATAATTTGTCGACGAAGCTTTTTTTTGTTTTTGAAAACGGTGTAAACAGATATCCAAATATTGGAAAAATAAAAATAAATGAACACAGTTTTACTGCAAACCTGTTGAATGCAGAAACATACCCTGGCATTTTACCATTTTTATCCAGTACATGAAGACCGCAAAGTCTTTTTCCTATTGTCTTACCTGTTATTGCCATGCTGTAAATACTGTTCCAGTACAGAAATGCGGACAGTGGCAATTGTGTCAGAAGAAAGGCATAAAGATTAGTGTGATCCAGTCCCGCTTTATTAAATGCAAAGTGCAACGCAGAGAAAAAAACAGCTGTAACAAGAATCGCGGAACCAAGATCAATAATGCCTGCACATGTTCTTATTGCTATACCTGCATATCCCCATGGTTTTTTTATATTATTTTTTTCAGTATGCCACGGAACACATTTTGAGCAGTAGTATGTATCATTGTATTCAACAATGCAAGCTTCACATAATGCTAATCCGCAGGAAGGGCATTTTCTTACTGCCGCAGAGAGCGGATGATTGTGACAGCTCCAGACAATACTGGTTTTCAATGATGGCGACTCGGCTCTTAAGTGTCCGTTTGCAGTCTCGATTTCAATCAGTCTGATCCGTGCAATATAAAGAACAGGCATAAGATCATGAAGCTCAGGACAAAGCATCTGCTCGCGTTTTTTCAGTAGATTCATTGTAAAGAGATCCCATAATTGCTTCGTATTCCTGCCTGGAAAATACTTCAGGAAAATCTGATTATAATTGCAGCCGATTCCGTCAGTATTGGCATAAGTGATAAACTTCTGTGAGACTGTAAATGCAAAGAACATCACATATTCGACACTGCCTGTGGTTTTATTTACTATTGATTCTGCAAACGCTCCAAATGATCTGTTGATATAAAGTGAATGATATACAGGAGAAACAGCACTTATATCCTGATAGGCAATTAACTGTGTAAAACCAAGGTTGCGGAGTTCGTTTTCATTTTCAGTCAGTTTTTTTAAGTTGAGATTCTTCATTGTATGAAGATTGACTATCTGAAGCTGATAGAAAATGTTACTGTAAAGTGGTGACCAGAATGGTTTTCTGATTAACTTGTGATAAAAATAGATAATTGATATTACAGGAAATGAAATTATTGACAATATATTAAGATGCTTCAGTGTTTGGTTTAGAATTGCCGAATACTTAAAAAGTGTGAAGTCCAGATATATCTTTTTTTTCCCCTCCTCCGGCTGCTTTTCAGCAGGATGACGGCAGATTTTACATTGCGCAGATGATTCATCATTTTCCATTCCGCAAAATTTACAATACATAATCTACCTTAATAAAAATGATAGTATGGAACTTACAGATCCCAAAAGAAGAATTATCGGATAAACAAATATTGAAAAAAAATTAAACTGTACCGCAATTATAATCAGAAAAAATCCCCATATCTGGATTTTTGTCAGGAATGCCACAATCTTCTGAGGAAATACTGTCTTGAATAACCAGAATCCATCAAGCGGCGGAAATGGAACAAGGTTGAAAACTCCAAGAGAAATATTTATCAGTAAACCTGCATTCAGCATATGAAAAAGAACATACCAGAATCCCTGATATGTTACATTTTCTATCTCCTGCGGTTCAAATATTGACATAATAGAGGGAACAGGAATACCCGGATTAATATGAATAAAAATCAATCCACACACAATCAGACCGATAAATGATAAATATGCCAGAATTAAATTTGATACTGGTCCTGCCAATACTGAAAATATCTGATCACGCGGGAAAACCCTTAGCTTGACAGGATCTAAAGGAATCGGCTTTGCCCATCCGATAACTGCCGGAGCTTTTGTGATATATAGTATAATCGGCAGTATAATTGAGCCGATAACGGAAACATGCTCTATAGGATTTAATGTCAATCGTTTAGCATTGTATGCAGTATGATCTCCGCATATATAGGATGCAATTCCATGACTCATTTCGTGAATGACAATGGAGAAGAACATTACAATAAGCGTAAGTCCTGTGGTGTACCACTTGAGTCCTCCTGGTATGAAATGTCTGAAATCATATACGAAGATCGCAATAACAGGCAGGAGAATCCATAAAAGGAGATATCGTTTTCCAGAGATTATATTCATATGAGAAATTTTACAATAAAGAGTAAAATCTGTAAAGTGATAAATTATGATGTATTGAGAATGTCTGCAACAGAACCGGCATTGGATCCAGGATCCACAGATTAATACTTATAATGAGTATGCAACTGTACATCAATTCTATACAAAACAGAACACTTTATTTGCAGTAAAATTCATCCTGATCAGGTAACTAATTCAAAAACTTCTTCCTCAATATTTATTTCATTGAGAATGTTGTCTTCAATGCAATCAGATAAATTGCAGTACAATTTTTGAAGTGTAGTATTATAGCTGTCGCGATTTTTATTTCCGGCTAACTTTAAAATAACAGCATTTCTCTTATTAATAATGTCATCCCTTTTTCCATTCTGGAAATAATTACCCCCATGCATGAAATACATTACACACTGCATCAGAAATGCTATCTCATGAGGAAAAAACTCTCTATTGATGGAATTATTTTCATTTTCATAATCTTTAAATAAAGTGCTCTCAAATATGGTCAATTGAAATTTATCTATCAGCTCACTGCAGAGTATGTCAACAGGATGAACTTTCAGAAATGCATTCTTAACAAAATCCAGTATTGTTGACAGTACATCATATTCCGATTCATACTTATTACTTTTCAAATTCATTGTAAAAGTAATTGTTGGCGGAAAGATCTTTGCAACATCAAATCCAGCTGTTTGTGAATTGCATTTTCTGTTCATAATTAATCCTTTGTTAAAACAGAATAAGAAAATCGTTTTTTTACCTTCTATTTACTGTTTCAATACATATTATATCAATCCGGCAATCAATTGAAAACTGTTAAGTGATAATAATGTCAATTATTTATTCGGATTGAGAAAATTATTACTGACCAATCAATCCACTATCCGTGAAATAAATAGTGAAATAGTGATTTTTCAGCATAACAGGTTAGATTTTTATATAAAAGGAGATGTGAGGGAATAAGTCAAACTTTTTCAACAGTCATACAATCTGTTTAAAAAAATGCAGTTTTCCAGGACAGCTTCTTCAATTCGAAGCATTCTGAACATATATATTCTGCAGATTATTCTGCGGAATAACAAGTCCGTTTCTGTAAAGAATGTATTTGTTAATTTCGAACAGCGGAACCTCCTGAAAATTGTCTATTCTGGAACGTTCATTGATATTATCACCGAACCAGATTGTTGCAAGCCGCAATTTTTCACTTTTATCATCTGTTATTACACTGTTCACCCATCCGACAGCGCAGCCGTAGTTTCTGCTTACAAGCATTTTTTCATATTCCTGAACATTTACGCCTGCGAGCAGACAGGGGATATTTCCTTTTGTAAAATCAGCAATCAGTTTTTCCGCAATGATTTTTGATACAGGATCATCTTTACGGAAAATAACCTTGACGGGCTGAATCATCCCCGGATGCTTTGCCGCGGTAATGACGGGCGTGATTAAAGGTTTATATTCCTCAATCTCACTGATGCACTCTCCATCAGCTTTGACAAAATTCTTCAGGATTTCCTGTGCATTTACAAGAGAACTGAGATACTGCCGGGCTGCAGGCTCTTTACAATTAATAGTAATGAAGTAACGTTCCCTGGCCAGAATTTCACACATTCCATTTTTAGACAGGTTCTGTCTTGCATACTCGATATCATTTTTAGCTGTCAATAAAATCGCATCATATTTTTTAAGTGAATAAGACAGCACAGGATTGACATCACCACCGTGCTTAATTATCATTCTATCAAGATAACCTGTCTTCCTGCCGCTTGACTTATTTGAAAGAAGAACACTCTCATCCGCGCCCCCCACGGCATCAAGGTAGTAACTCCCTGATTTTACTTTACTGCTTAAGAGTCGGGACGTACTTATTCTATCTATAATATAAGGATCATCCTGCGTTAATTTCAATTGAATAGTATTCTGATCCGTTGCAAGAAAGCCCCTGATCACAGCTTCCCTTCCATCAATAAATTCCCGCATTCCTTCAACCTGCCTGAAAAGAGCAAGTCCTTCTGCTGGAAAACTCTTTACGCAATAGGTCCAGCTGTCAATAATGTCAAGAGCTGAAAGTACCTTTCCTTTTCCATTGGTCAACTTTCCATTCAGACGAAGTGTAATCTTTTTAGGCATCTGATCTACAACTGTCAGGTAGCCTGGCTCACTTTTTCTTTCAAACGGATATGCGGATACAAGTGATAAAAATGGTTCCTCAAGAATGCTGCGCTGAGTAAAAACTTTAATTGATCCGCCAGATGACGGTTCAAAATCATTTGTTAAGTTATCGGTAATTGTATAAATTGTATCCTTTAAAACCGATGGATCAGCATTCTGCTGAATCATATTACCTGTGAAATCCGGGCCCCTGACAGGTATCTGCTGCCCCTGAATGAAACCGTTTCCTGTGTTTTTTACCGGCAATGTATTTATGACAACTGTTGAGTGATCAGTCGA
>Ga0066603_10001257_pt1 | contig 16849 bp, 12 predicted proteins | sample Higcelweek8metaG_FD_59482 | JGI IMG/M metagenome (GOLD analysis project Ga0066603, IMG submission 59482) | Freshwater pond sediment microbial communities from the University of Edinburgh, under environmental carbon perturbations - High... | ecosystem: Environmental > Aquatic > Freshwater > Pond...
GAAAGGTCATGGAAAAGATCCTAAATTACTTTCAAAAGAAATTGTTAGCACTCCATTGATGTATCCATACCCAGGAGGAATAGAATTCAGGGGAAAACGATACTTTCAGCATATAGTAGATCGCGGAGATATCGTTATTGCGGAAAACCAAAATATCAGAGAAATGAGTAAAAAATTATATGGTCAAGCATCGGGAGTTGCCAAACGTATCATCGCAATCCCGGGAGATACAATAGAATTAAAAGACGGAATTGTATATGTAAATTCTACACCGCAAAAAGAACCATATACTGCAAAACCACGCTCTACATTCGGGGGAAAGTACCTTTCCGACTGCAAAAAAATAACACTTCCAAAAAATAAATATTTTCTTATGGGTGATAATCGAAAGGCAAGCAGTGACAGTAGGCATGACACAGGTCTTGTCGATGAAAGAGATATTCAATATGTTATTCCATTGATAAAACAAAAAGGAACATATGATAAAAATTGGAGAAATACTAATAACGATTTCGCTGACTCTGCAAAAATAGATCTCGATGAAAAACTGATTCTGGAACTGATTAACCAATACAGGAAACAGGCGTCAATATCTGCACTTATATACGAACCGAAACTCGCGGTTTCTGCAAAAAAACGCGGTGAAAAAATTTTACAATACAATGATTTTTCCTACGAGGCGACAAAAAGTGGATATACAATTACCCGTTCTTTTCGCGATGCAGAATATTCAAATATTACATGGGGCGAATGGTTATTTCAGGGGTATTACGATTCAGAAGAACTTATTGAATCCATGTTTGAATTCTCTGAAAGTAAAAAATTTGCTCTTGATGGTGATTTCGACGACTTTGGGATTGCTCAGATAGATGGCTTGGTGAATAATTGTCCAACCCGTGTCATAGTAGAACATTTCGCTGGTTATATTCCCCCGAATTATTCGGCTTCCGATATAGAGAGCTGGAAAAGAGTACTTTCGAATTTACGAGAAATTTCCCCCGGATGGAATAACCTTAAAAATAACAAACAATTTTATGATCAAAACCGAAGAGATCTTGATAGAATAAATGAAATAATTTCATTGCGATCTGGACAAATTGAAATGATAATTTCAAAAATGGAAGCAAATGTCTGGTTAACTCAACAGGAACGCTCATACATAATGCAAGACGAAACGCTGTATAAAGAACAAGAATCATTAGCTACCCTATTGAATGCAAAATAATTCTACAATTCTTTGTGGTTTAGATGAGGCTGGCAGAGGTTCTCTTGCAGGTCCAATCGTAGCTTGTGCAGTTATACTTTCTGTTTCTCCTTCAAAAATCGAGCGAATAAGTGGAATAAAAATACGAGATGGAAAACTTCTTTCTAAATTCGAAAGAGATTGTTTCTACCAAACACTCATCAGTACAGGCTCAACTGCGAAAACATCTATGATTGGTGTGGATCTGATAAATAAAAATGGTATCAGTTGGGCAAATAAAGAGCTTTTTAGACGACTAATCAGGTCTGTCGTTGCAACCAAATATATTGTTGACGGCAACCTTCGGATTTATACCAGAAAAAAACATCCAGCTGTCATATCAATTATCGATGCTGATGCAATTATTCCGGAAGTTATTCTAGCCGGAATTGCAGCGAAAGTTGTTCGCGATCGAATAATGCAGCTTTTACATAAACGATTACAACAATACAATTGGGATAAAAACGCAGGATATGGCACTAAACAGCATATCAACGCAATCATGCAATACGGTACTACATCTCAACACCGAAGTCTTTTTGTTCAGACTGCACTGTCAAATATAGTGGGAACACGCATTCTATCAACCTTTAATATCATAAAAACGGATACCTTGAGTTTCTAAGGAAAGAACGAGTGCGACATTTCTATGTACAAAATGTAACGGAATAGTAAGCCCTTCCAGATTCATGGGAATTTTATTGCGCCACTTTTGAGCAAGTTTGGCATGATTTTTCCCCATAAGTTCATCATATTTCCCATTCACTAATGCTCGTGAGCCATGCTCCAAATGAAACAAGGGGGTGTGAGCTTTGACAACAATCCGATATCCCAACTCCCGTGCCTGAAGACAAAAATCAATATCTTCCCCGGTATATAACTCTAGCGATTCGTCGAAACGAACACGCTTTTCTATTAGCTCCCGACTGATAAGCATACAATAGCCTGTCGTTGCATCCGCAGGTGAATCTTCCTTATATCTATTTTGATGGATATGAATGTAGTGTTTTAAGGATGCCAGATATACCCCACACATACCGACAACCCCTACTGTAGGATCGTGTATCATCGGTTTTTTCATCTCATCTAATACATTTCCACTCCATGTCGTATCATTATCCAATGATAAAATATATTTTCCTGTTGCCACCTCAAGACCATGATTGCGCGCTTTCATAGGAGAAACGGGATCTTTAAAAATTACCACGCGGACATGTTCATGCTTGGATGTATACTGAAAAAATAGTTCCTTTGAGTCGTCACACGAACCGTTCTCTAATAAAATCAGCTCCGTATTCTTCGGATTGCGATATTGAAGGATTGAATTAACACACAAGCGGCTGAGATCAGAACGATTATGATTTAATACAAGAATGGAATTTTCGATCATATGTGTAAAATCATCCAACTATATCAAATTTCTGAAGTGCCTTTTGACGATCTTCTGCTGGCGCCATCAACAGCTTTTTTTGAAGATTCACCATTTGTGCATATGGCCCCTTACGATCACTTAGAAGTTCCTGTGGTTTTCCATATTGTGCAATTTTTCCTTTAGACAAGACCAAGACCTTATCCGCCTGAGCAATAGTAGATAATCTATGAGCAATAATTATTGTAGTTCTGTTTTTTACCAGTCTGGTAATTCCCTTCTGAACAAGTATTTCTGACCTACTGTCCAAAGATGATGTTGCTTCATCCAAAACTATAATAGGACTATCTTTAAGCATTGCCCTGGCTATCGAAATCCTCTGCCTTTGACCACCGGACAATTTCACTCCGCGCTCTCCTATAACCGCATCAAGGTTCCCTGGCAATTCCTGTATAAAATCATATGCATTTGCAGCCTTTGCTGCTCGAATAATATCATCCTCACTTGCTGTTGGTTTTGAGTACAATATATTATCGCGGATAGTTCCTGAAAATAACAAAGACTCCTGAAATACAACAGCAAGCATTCGCCGCAACGATAGCTGCGTCATTTCAGTAATTGCTTTTCCTGCAATTTTTAATATACCACTATCGGGTTGGTAATAACGAAACAATAAATTAATAATTGTAGACTTCCCTTCTCCACTTTCACCAACCAAAGCCAACGTTTCCCCTTGAAAAACTGTAAACGAAATATTATTAAGCACCGTTTTCTTATTGTCATATCCAAACGATACATTTTGAAATTCAATCATTGGATCTTTTTTACTCAAACGGGATGGCAAGGAAAAATCAATAGCATTTTTTTCATCCTGAATTTTTGTTTTGGAGTTTAAAATTGCAAAAAAATCTTTTGAACCAGCATCCGCCCGTTGAATCTGCCCCAATATAAAAGACATAGCAAAAAGCGGAAACCTCGCCTGATTAACAAGCTGAATCAGCAACATCATTTCGCCGATAGTATATCTTGCATTAAAAGTAAAAAACACAACATACGCAATAATTAAAAATAAAATAACATTTAGGCTGGTTCTGCGATAAAAATCATATGTATGCCATTGACCCGATTGTGAGACTGTCATTGTTTCGATCTGCGCTCGCGCTCTTCTGTATGTTTCATTCTCAATACGTTCAGCTATAAACGCTTTTACAACACGAATTCCTGTTAAGCTTTCCATTACCCTTCCTTGGGAAGAGTCACTTATTATATTTTTTTGACTTTCGATTTTACCCCATGCGATTGTGGACTTATGTGAAATTACGATATACATCGGAAACAATAGAGCAAGAAGCAATGCGATGACCGGCGAGTAAAATCCAAGAACAACAATTGTTATCACTGCCGTTAGAAAAAACGGTAGAAAATTATTTACCGTATTCTGAACAAAATTTGAAATGCTTTCGATGCCACGGTACATTTTATTCACGATATCCCCAGTAATCCGATTATCAAAATACCCAACATCAAGAGATAAAATATGTTTATAGAATGTCTGGGTTAAATATGTCTGCAGCTTTGTTGCCAGTATGTCCCCCATCCAGCCGCTAAAGGAAGAAAAAATCGTTATAAATATATCAACAGCTAAAAAAATCAATAATAAATATATGACCGGAATGAAATTTCCTGCGCCTCCGTTAATATTTTCCACTATTCTGTCGACAATCATTTTCATAATAAACGGAATTATCAATGATGAAGCAGAGGTAATCACGACAGCGCATCCCATAAAAACATATCTTTTCCAAAAATGCCGTGTAAATGAAAATATCCGAAAAATATTCTGCATAAGGCCTCATTATACCCTCATACGGTATAATCTTCTATTTTGTACCGTTAAGTTAAAAAATGATATATTATCCATGCCAATAAAATATCCAAATTTTCTGCCGAAAAACTTTGGCATCTTGTATGCATAATCATGAACTTCTGTTTCCGCCTTCACGATTTCCAGATGTAATAAAAATACCCAATCTTGTACGAAGGATTAATAGAATAGATATTCCGCCTGAAAGTCTTGCACGACTTGATAAAACTAGAACAATACTTAAAGAAAACCCTCTTATGAGCATCGTGTCTATTCTCAATCATCCTTCGTATAATGATCCACCAAACACAGTACCGATAATTTTATCTCTTGATCCGGAAAATATCCGGCATTGGGTTATATTGGTATCTTGGAGCCACACAGATAGTTCTAGTATTAAAAATCTACCATTTATTTGGATGACAAATATGGGTAAATCTTATTATGGTATTGAACCTATACGGGTTATTCAAACATATCAGGTTAATAATCCAAAATATCCAAAAATAACTGAAAAACTTGCTTATTCAGTCAATACTGCATTCGCATTACGATTAAAAGAAATTGCAAAAACAGGAAAACCAATCGGTGTCATCATATATCCAGAAGGAACCCGAAGTGCAATTGATGGAATTATTAATGATACTATTGAAACCGGTGGTGTAAATGCTGTTGGTAAATTATTTTATCCTACCCTTTACCAATCGATTGGGATATATGGTAATCCCATACGGAATATAAATATTGGCAGGCAGTACAGCATGGATGCCGGTGTACCTTATATTCAACAAAAACGCTCAGATCCCCCAAATGTTTTTTCTCTCATGCATAATCTTGCAGATACGCTTCCTGAAGAAAAACGGGGAAAATGGTAATGCTTACATCCCTCCTGAACCGTCAGCATCAATAAAAATTGAAGCCCTTCTACCACGATCGTATTTTACCTTCAAACCAAAATTTTCCCGTCTCATGGGGGACGGTTACTAACCCATACAACTCACGTGCGGGAATATCTGCAATACGCGGAGCATCACTTCCGCCCATATCTGTCCTAACCCATCCAGGATCAAATGCAGAAACAGTAATATTTTTCAACCTATAAGCCAAAGTCTTTATATACATATTCAATGCAGTTTTGCTAATTCTATACGCCGGGCAATTACCATTATCACTTTCGTTTAAGGAAGCCATCATTGATGATACGGCAACAATGTGCCCAAATGGTTTTATGCTCGATAATAAATTTTCCGTAAGGGTAATGGTTCCGATTAGATTAATTTCTAATACTTTTCGTAATATTGACACATCCATTTTATTTATATTTTCATCAGGCTCAAAATTGACACCTGCGCAATTAATTAAAACATCGATACGTATGTTTTGTTTTTTTAATTCATTCGTGCATGATTGAATGCTTATATCGTCACTTAAATTTACTCTATGATGCTTATAATTGGTATGTTTTAGATGTATATTATCCGATGTCGATGCTCCATACACAAACCATCCTTCATGAAGAAATTTTTGCGCTGTTGCCAAACCTATACCTCTGCTTGTGCCAGTAATAAAAACCTTATTCATGAGATGCATCCTTTACAATATCAGACTTTATGCATTTTCCAACCTGTTTAAAGATATAAACGTTGATTAACCTATCTGCGGATAATGACATTTTTTCCATTTTTTACCGCTTCCGCACCAACATGGATCATTTCTGCCAAGTTGCTTTTTCTTTTGAATGGTCTCTTGATTTTGTGTAACTATTTCATTTGTGCGTGCTCGTTTTGCAACTTTTGTTAATGCTGTTTCAGTTTGAATATCTGCCCGAGGAAGAGCTGATGATTCCTGTTTTTGTGGACTTAACTGAACCTGAACCTTAAATATTCTATGTACAATTGAGCTATCAATTGCATTTACCAGCCGATCAAACATGGTAAATGCTTCATTTTTATATTCAACCAATGGATCACGCTGGCCATATCCACGCAAGCCGATCCCTTCCCGAAGATCATCTATAGATTCAAGATGTTCCATCCATAAATTATCAATAATTCCCAAGCTTACCCATCGTTCGATCTGTCTCATAAGTTCGGGCGAAACTTGTTTTTCCCTGTTTTCATATGTATCGGTAACTATAGTTTTCAGTAGCTGTGTAATTTCAGAGGCACTGCGCATATTGAGCAACTGATCTTTCAGTTGTTTTTGAGACCCCGTGTCAAATGGAATTATTGATACAAATTCCGCCGCAATGTATTCCGGATCGGGAACGCCCGTTTCAAGTGAAGATGCTGTTACCAACTGATCTACTTCTTTTGTAAGAGCCTGAAGAATACGTTCTTTTTGCGTTTCACCCTCTAATATTTTTCTGCGTAATCTATAAATAATTTCCCTATGTTTATTAATAACATCATCATATTCAACAAGGTGTTTCCTACTATCGAAATGAAAGCCTTCTACCTTTGTTTGTGCCTGTTCAATCGATCGGGAAACCATTGGATGCTCCAAGGGAACATCCTCAGGAAGTTTAAATATTGTCATAAGCTTTGCAACCTGGTCTCCACCAAATAACCTCATGATGTCATCTTCAAGCGATACATAAAATCTGCTGGATCCTGAGTCCCCCTGGCGACCAGAACGCCCCCGCAATTGATTATCTATTCGTCTGCTTTCATGCCGTTCTGAACCGATGACATGAAGGCCTCCGGCTTTTATTACATCATCATGACTTTTCTGCCATTGAACCATTGCTTTGGAATACTCAGATTTAGTCATGGTTAATTCTTCAGGCTTTGATCCTCCGAGGATAATATCAACTCCACGTCCAGCCATATTCGTGGCAACCGTAACAGCACCGGGCTTTCCGGCTTCGGCAATAATCAATGCTTCTTTTAAATGATTTTTTGCATTCAGAAGATTATGCGCAATTCCTCTGCGTTTCAATAAGTCACCAAGTATTTCATTTTTTTCTATCGACGTTGTTCCGACAAGAACTGGTTGGCCACGTTTATAGCATTCCTCTATATCGTTTGCTATCGCAGTAAATTTCGCCCTTGTTGTTTTATATACGCTATCGGAATTATCTATCCTTGCCATTGGCCGATGTGTCGGAATAATAAGGACATCCAAGTTATAAATCTTTTTAAATTCTTCTGCTTCCGTTGATGCTGTTCCAGTCATGCCGGCAAGTTTTTCATACATACGGAAATAATTCTGTAATGATACCGTTGCGAGCGTCTTACTTTCCTGCTGAATCGATACCCCTTCTTTGGCTTCAATTGCCTGATGGATCCCTTCTGAAAAACGTCTCCCCATAAGAAGTCTTCCTGTAAATTCATCAACTATCACGACCTGATTATCTTTTACGATATAATCACGATCACGCATAAATAAAGTTTTTGCTTTCAGTGCTGCCTCAAGATGATGAACTGTTTCAAAATCTTCTTCATAAATATTTCCAAGGCCAAGCATTTTTTCTACTTTCATTATGCCGTGATCGGTTAAATGTGCTGTTCTCATTTTTTCGTCGATAAGAAAATCCGTTGTTGAAGTTAATTTATCGACAAGTTTTGCATATTCAAAATACTTATGAGTTGCCTCTGTATCGGGAGCTGAAATAATATGCGGAGTACGTGCCTCATCAATTAATACAGAATCAACTTCGTCAACAACGGCATAATGAAACCCACGCTGAACAAGCTGAGACGGATCTGAAACCATATTGTCACGAAGATAATCAAATCCGAATTCACTATTTATGCCATAGGTAATATCAGCAGCATATGCTTCTTTACGAGTGATTGGTTTAAGATGTTTTAAACGCCAATCGCCTGCGGCATCATCGACATACGCAGGGTCATAAATATATGACTGATCACTGATAATTGCTGAAACAGTCAAGCCTAAAAGATGAAAAATCGGCCCCATCCAGCCTGCATCACGTCTGGCAAGATAATCATTTACCGTCACAAGATGAGCCCCACGGGTCGTTAACGCATTAAGATATAACGCGGGTATTGCAGAAAGGGTTTTTCCTTCTCCTGTTTTTTGCTCTGCCACCTTCCCTTTATGTAAAGCAATTGACGCAATAAGCTGAACATCAAAATGACGCTGACCTATTGTTCTATGTGCCGCCTCCCTGACAAGTGCAAAAGCCTCGGGAATTAACGAATCCATCGGAATACCATCTGAAATTTTTTTCCTTAACTGGGATGTTTTCAATGCAAAATCCGCATCCTTGAGCCCATTGCTATCCTTTGCTAATCCGTTTATCTGATCAACAATAAGCTGATACTCACTGATTTCTTTTGTGTTTGAATCCAGAAATTTTTTTAGAAAAGAAAACATGCTGAAATAATAGCATACGTAGGAAAAAAAATCAGAACAGTATAAAAAACCTACTGTTTTGCATGGAAAAACATATTATGATCAATTTTCTTCACTTCAACAAATGAATAATATTTGCGCAAACGTTCAAAGAGAAGTTTCCATTTATCTTCATATCCTAAATCCCAATCGTAATTAATAAAAAGATCACCATCATGGGCAAGCATACTTTTCACTTTCCTAATAAACGATTCCTGTAATATAAAATCGGGTACATCCCGGCCACTATAGACATCTATTTCAATAAGATCAAATACATTGCCCGAAACAGAAGCTTTCCCTACATATTCCAAGGCATCCGAACAAATGACTTTCGTATCCGTATATGCATCAAAATTAAAATATTTTTTCGCAACCGAAATAATTACAGGGTCTATTTCCACAATCGTTGTTTTTAATAAAGGAAAGTATTTCTTTACTATTTCAAGAGTATTTGCTGCCCCCATTCCCAACATAAGAAAATGATGCAATGATGAACGATTTATGATCTTAAAAGATGTAAGAGCTTTCTTGAGCATCGACAAAATATATGGCCCTGATTGCTGTGATCCGTTTACAAGAAGGCGGCGCTTTCCAAAATAATCAATTACCCGAAGGTTCCTGTTATACGGTGTATTTGCCCTAAATACAGTTTGGGGAAATAAATATGATATACCCTTCATATGGGTATTAACGGATTTCAGATTTTCCTATATATGGAATTAACACGTCAGGGATTGTAATTGACCCATCCTTCTGCTGATAATTTTCAAGAATAGGGATCAAAATTCTTGGTGAAGCAATAGCCGTATTATTAAGTGTATGGGCAAATTTCACCGATCCATCCGCAGTACGATACCGGATCTTCAGTCTTCTGGCTTGAAAATCACCCATAAAAGAATTACTCATCGTTTCTCCGTATGCACCACGCGATGGCATCCACGTTTCAATGTCATATTTTTTTACCTGTGGTTCCCCCATATCTCCTGTACACATAAGTAAAATTCTGTATGGTAATTTTAAGTCCTCTAAAATACTTTCGGAATTTGCCAAAAGCTCTTCATGAAGCTCAAGTGATCGTTTTTCATCTGCAGTAGTAATAATAACTTGTTCAATTTTATTAAATTGATGAACACGATACAAACCTTTCGTGTCTTTTCCATAACTACCTGCTTCCCTGCGAAAACATGGGGAAAAAGCAACAAATTTTTTTGGAAGATCACCGGCGGAGAGAATCTCATCACTATAATATGATGTTACAGGTTGTTCTGCTGTTCCAGCCAAATATACATCATCTTTTTGAAAATGATACACTTCCTCACGACCCCATGGAAGTTGTCCTATACCAAATAATGTATATTCTTTAACAAGAGACGGAGCAATTAGCGGTGTATACCCTCTGGATACTAATTTATTAAGTGTATAAAACAAAATTGCCATCTCCAATTGCGCTAACTCATTTTTTAGAAAATATGCCCTATATCCACCGACTTTTGTCCCGCGTTCAAGATCCAGAAGATCATGCTTTTTCGCAAGCTCCATATGGTCTAAAATCGGAAAATCAAATTCTTTGGGGATTCCTACTTTTTTTATTTCAACATTATCATGCTCATCTTTACCGATAGGAACGCTTGAATCGGGGACATTCGGCACCGTTAAAAGTAAATTATTAAACACATCTTCTACGGTTTTTAATTCATCCTCAATACGCTTAAGATCTTCTTTAAATTTTTTTCCCTGAACTCGAAGCTCATCTGATGCTCCTTTTGGAAGCTTATTCCTTTGAGAGCGTATTTTTTCTGATTCACCTATCAACTGGCGCCGTTTTTCATCTGCAGATAATAACCCATCCCAATCTACAGTTCTGTTTTTGTGTATTGCTGCAGCTTTGCACACTTCCAGATTTTGACGGATATAATTTATGTCCAGCATAGGCATTTCCTTGTATCGGTAAGTATATCAGTTTTTTGACCCGATTTTATTAAAATATTTAAGAATTTGAGGTTTTAATTTATCAACTGCTTTTTTTCTGTGATTTAATGAATTATTCAATGCATCAGGAAGATCATTATCGTTATAAAATTCTCCATACTCAGGCAAATATAAAAGCGATCTGTATGGGAACCCTTCATGACGAAAAGATGCAGGGACAAGAGGGACAATACCTTCTATTGAGCCCTCTGCTTTGTGTACTGCTCCATCCGGTGTTAAAAAAACAACTGTAACCCGAAGACGCGCTGAGCGCTTGCTCTCTGGAACGCCTGTCAAACGATGCATGGTATATTGAATAATTTCCTCATCTTCATCTTCCCTATCTTGATGAAGCCATCTGTGTGATTTAATCCCAGGCTCTCCTGCCAATGCATCTATTTCAAATCCACCGTCATCTGCAATAACGGCTAATCCGGTTTTTTTCATATAAAACCTTGCTTTTAATAATGCATTTTCTTCATATGTTGCTCCTGTTTCCTCAGGTTTACCATCTACTTTTTCATCACGGAGAGAAACGATTGACACATCTACATCTGAAAGAAATTTTTTAAATTCCCCGAATTTACCAGGATTTGTTGTGGCGATTAATAATTTCATTAATACCTCAAAAAATATTAGAGCCCTAATCTTTCATGTTCTTTCTTCATGGCGTCTAATGCAAGCTGAACAAAATCATCAAGCGTCATACCGAGTTTTTCTGATGCAATTTCACTATGATGCCTATCCACGCCTGCAGCAAAGGATGGAACTTTCCATTTTTTCATAACTGATGAAAGTTCAACCTGCTCAATTTTTTTATCTGGCCGCACTAATGCACAAGCAGTGATAAGACCTGAAAGTTCATCGCAACCAAAAAGTGCCCATTCCATTTTTGTTTTTGGTTCAGGGAGGTCTTCTCTCCATCCCCACGCATGGGAGTATATGGCATTCACCATTGATTGAGGTGCATGATGTGCTTTAAGTACTTCAAATATTTTAGATGGATGTTTTTTCGGATCTTCTTTAAACATTTCATAATCTGCATCATGTATCAATCCTGTCATGCCCCATAAATTTTCATCTTCTTTAAAATGTCGCGCGAGAGAACGCATAATACATTCAACTGCCATCATATGTTTTTGTAATCCCGTATTCTTCGTCATATCCGATACAATAGTTTTCACAGTTTCGTAGCTTATAGAGCCTTGATCATTTTCCATGAGACTTAAAGCAGACTCTGAAGAGTCTCTCTGAATCGGTTTATTGTTAAGAGCAATGGATTCTTTGTGATTTTCATGTTCCATGCGAAGAGTAGGAAACGGAATCACTTCCCGAATCGCCCACGTATTTGTTAAAAACATAACTAGGCGATCGATTCCTATGCCAATCCCCCCTAGTGGCGGACATCCATACTCAAGGGCAGTTAAAAATTCTTCATCCAACGGATGAGCATCTTTATCTCCTGCTTTCATATTCTTTTGTTCGCTTTCGAAACGCTTCCGCTGCTCAAGTCCAGAAACGATTTCGCTCCATCCGTCGCATATTTCTTTTCCTCCAATATAACCCTCAAACCGCTCTACTCTTCCTTCTTTGGACCGGTGTTCTTTCGCTAGAGGACTGACTTCCTGTGGATAATCAATTACCCACGTAGGTTCAATTAATTTACCTGTTACCTCATGATCATATAAAGCAAAAAGTGCTTTATTTTTAGACCAGGAACCAACTACGTCCACCTTATGCTTTTCTAAAAGTGTTTTGACTTCTTCATCTGAGATCGTATTCCAGTCAATTCCCAAGTATGTTTGTACTGCCTCATCAACAGTAATCCTTTTCCATGAACCTGAAAGGTCTATATCATGCTCACCGACTTTAATGCTATACCCCCCATTTGCCTCATGTGATGCAAACCGAATCAAAGACTCTGTCAAATCCATAATTCTATGATAATCGGCATATGCTTCGTAAAACTCCATCATGGTAAATTCCGGCTGATGGGTAAGATCTATGCCTTCGTTACGAAAATTTCTGGCAATCTCAAAAACACGTTCATACCCACCTACCATTAATCGTTTCAGATACAATTCAGGAGCTACACGGAGATAAAAATCAGAGTCAAGAGCATTCATGTGAGTCGTAAACGGTTTTGCGTTTGTGCCACCATACAATGGTTGTAATATCGGAGTTTCAACCTCACTATACCCTTCATTCCATAAAAACATACGAATGGCACGTTCAATCTTCCACCGTGCATCAAGCACCTTTTTTACCTTCGGATTAATTATCATATCCAAATACCGTTTTCTATACCGTTCTTCCGTATCTTTCAAACCGTACCAACTATCCGGTATTGGACGGAGAGATTTATGAACAACTATCATTCCAGTTGCAAAAACAGAAATTTCCCCAGCTGATGTCGTACCGACAACACCTGTTACAGAAAGAAAATCTCCGACATCAATATCATCAATTATTGAATACTCTTTTTCCGGAAGAACATCTTTTTTGCATACAACCTGAATTTTTCCGCTTTCATCCTGAATATCGATAAATTGAATTTTTCCATGCCCACGGATAGACATTATCCTTCCAACAACGTCAACAGCCTGATCCGAATGACCCCTTGCTTCATTAGTTGTATGGGAACGCCTGACAGTAGGAGGATATGGATTCACTCCCTTTTTTTGTAGCGATTCCAATTTTTTTATTCTTTCTGAGCGTAAATCTGTTAATGTTGGCATATATACCCCATTCTACCAAAATCCCCGCTTTCGCGGGGACTATTTTTCTTTGCATCTGTTTATAAAATTTCAACTATTTTATAACGAATTTTCCCCACCGGCGCTTCAACATCTGCTGTATCACCGACTTTTTTGCCAAGTAATGCCTGGCCAAGCGGTGACGAATGGGATATTTTTTTATTCATTGGGTCGGCTTCCCACTCTCCGACAAGCATATAGACTTCATGTTTACCGTTTATATGCAGTGTTACTTTTGATCCAACATCTATAGAATCTTTTTTCTTCGGTGATATGACTTTCGCACTATGTAGCAATTCTTCAAGTTCAATAATCCTGCCGTCAATAAAGGCAAGATCTTGTTTAGCAGCAGCATACTCACTATTTTCTGATAAATCGCCCAGTTCCCGAGCATCTGAAAGCCTTTGTACTGCTTCCGGTCTTTTTACAGTAGCCAACTCTTCATGCTCCTTAGTCAGCTCTGATAATCCTTCTTTGGTTAATAATTGTTTTACATTTGTATCCATAAATTACCTCATAAAAACCTCCCGGGTAAGCATACGCAGGCTCGGGAGTAATAAAGACAACAGGCAAAAGTGTACCTGAATGTTCATTGAGATGTCAAGTCGAAACTGATACAATTTCAAAAAGCTATTGGAGCATTCGGCGCGTTCGTCTAGTGGCCTAGGACGGTTGATTCTCAATCAACAAATCACCGGTTCGAATCCGGTACGCGCTACATTATTGCATCTTAAAACATCTGGGATTTTATATATTTATCTGCGTGGTACAATCCACTCATGTCCGGATATGTTCGTTATCCTCATCATATAATTAAAAAAATAATTCTTATTGGAATTCCTTTTCTTTTTATTGCAGTCGTTATATTTTCTCTTTTACGTGTAAGAGATACATCTACTACTTTTGTTTCCCCTGTTCCAGATGAAAAAAAACCTTCGATTTTTGAACGGATATTTGCCAAAAAAAAAGATATGAATATTTTAAAAGAAAGTATTACAAAAATAATTGGAAGTCAGTGGGAAAATTATTCAGTACTTGTGTATAACTTTAAGGATGGAACGCAACTATCGATAAATGAACATTCAATTCATACTGCTGCGTCAGTAAATAAATTACCGATTCTTGCTACAGCATATTATCTTGCACAAAAGGGAGAAATTGATTTGGATAAAATTATAGTTATCCAGGAAAAAGATATACAAGATTACGGTACAGGATCAATTCGCTACCAAAAGCCAGGTAGCACCTATACAATAAAAACACTCTTATCACTTATGATGAAGCAAAGTGATAATACCGCAGCCTATATCCTTGGTAATTATGTTATCGGCATGGAAAAAATGCAGACAATAATCCAAGGGTGGGGAATGACTCAAACAGACATGGAACGAAATAAAACATCGGCACATGACACTCTTGTGCTTATGAAAAAAATATATGAAGAACGTGTTGCAAACCATGCACTTACTTTAGACATGCTTTCAACCATGAAAGATACAGATTTTGAAGACCGGCTCCCTGCAAAATTACCTGATGATGCAAACGTATATCATAAAATCGGAACAGAAGTTGGTATAGCCCATGATGTTGGTATTGTGGATTCCACGTCGGCAACATACTTTATTGCTGTACTTTCAAGCAATGTACATGATGAATTGTCTGCACCTGCATTAATATCCGACATTTCAAAAACTGTCTACGACTTTATGAAGTGATCGGTTTTTTATGCCCTGGTAATGGTTTCGTCAAAACGAGTGGCAATACTTCATCTATATGTTCCACAAAATGAAATCGTAGATCTTTTTTTACAACTTGCGGAATATCTTCCAGATCTTTTTCGTTATTTTTAGGTAGGATAATTGTTTTAATTCCTGCCCTGTGAGCTGCGATAACTTTTTCTTTAACACCACCTATTTCCATAACCCGTCCACGCAAGGTAATTTCACCAGTCATTGCAACGGAACGTTTGACTGCAACCTTTGTTAATGCAGATACTAACGCCGTAGCCATTGCTGCACCGGCAGATGGCCCATCTTTGGGAACCGCACCTTCCGGAACATGTACATGAACATCCAGCTTTTGGAAAAAAGAATCTTTTAAACCAAATAACACATGCTTACTTCTAACATACGACAATGCAGCTTGTGCGGATTCTTTCATGACATCACCAAGTTGGCCAGTAAGCGTCAGATGGCCCCTTCCGGGCATAAGCGCAACTTCTATAAATAGAATCTCCCCGCCTGCCTCTGTCCATGCCATGCCTGTCGACATACCGATTTCATCGGCTTTTTCCGCATTTGATTCAGTATATTTATACGGGCCTAAATATTTCGGTATCTCATCTGGAATAATACTAAATTTTTCCGACGTAATATCTTCGTGATCTGCAATTTTACGCGCAATTTTACGCAATAATGTAGAGGCCTGACGTTCCAAATTTCTGACACCTGCTTCCCGTGTATATCTTCGAATTATTTCTCGTATTGCCGTATCTGAAATGTCAATAATTTTATCGGGTATTCCGTGAAATTTTCTTTGTTTTTCAAATAAAAAATCTCGGATAATATGAAATTTTTCATCTTCTGTATATCCGGAAAAATGAATAACTTCCAATCTATCCCGTAAAGCTGGTGGAATCGTATCTAATACATTACATGTCGTAATAAAAAATACATCGGATAAATCGAAAGGAACTTCCAAATAGTGATCAGAAAAAGCGAAATTCTGCTCCGGATCAAGTGCCTCAAGCAGGGCAGATGATGGGTCGCCACGGAAATCCGTACCTACTTTATCTATTTCATCAAGCATAAATACAGGATTTTTAGTTCCTGCTTGTTTAATTCCCTGAATTATCCTTCCTGGCAATGCTCCGACATACGTACGTCTGTGTCCTCGGATTTCTGCTTCATCACGTATTCCACCAAGAGACATTTTTACAAATTTACGGCCTAATGAACGTGCAATAGACCTTCCAATTGATGTTTTTCCAACCCCGGGGGGTCCCACAAAACATAAAATTGTTGGAGAAGCGCTTCTGTGAGAGGGAGTTTTATCATCAATTTTTTTTGTTTTATCTTCCTTCTCTTCATCCAGCACTTCCTGTTTCATGCGAAGTTTTAATACAGCAAGATATTCAAGGATCCGTTCTTTAATTTTTTCCAAACCATAATGATCTTCATTAAGTATTTTTTCTGCATCCGTAATATTGACATCATTTGATGTTGATTTAGACCATGGCAATTCAACAAGAGTGTCTAAATATGTTCTGATATAGGAAGTCTCAG
>Ga0066603_10001263_pt1 | contig 16808 bp, 14 predicted proteins | sample Higcelweek8metaG_FD_59482 | JGI IMG/M metagenome (GOLD analysis project Ga0066603, IMG submission 59482) | Freshwater pond sediment microbial communities from the University of Edinburgh, under environmental carbon perturbations - High... | ecosystem: Environmental > Aquatic > Freshwater > Pond...
ACCGGCATGAAGGACGGCGATTTCGGCAAGCCGATCATCGCCATCGCCAACTCCTTCACCCAATTCGTTCCGGGCCATGTCCATTTGAAGGATCTGGGCCAGCTCGTCGCCCGTGAAATCGAAAGGGCGGGCGGCGTCGCCAAGGAATTCAACACCATCGCCGTCGATGACGGCATCGCCATGGGCCATGGCGGCATGCTCTACAGCCTGCCCTCGCGCGAATTGATCGCCGACGCCGTGGAATATATGGCCAACGCCCATTGCGCCGACGCGCTGGTCTGCATCTCCAACTGCGACAAGATCACGCCCGGCATGCTGATGGCCGCCATGCGCCTGAACATCCCGGCGATCTTCGTCTCGGGCGGCCCGATGGAGGCCGGCAAGGTCAAGTGGCGCGGCAAGATGAAGTCGGTCGATCTGATCGACGCCATGGTCGCCGCCGCCGATCCCACCGTGACCGACGAGGAAGCGGCTGACATGGAGCGCGGCTCCTGCCCGACCTGCGGCTCCTGCTCCGGCATGTTCACGGCCAACTCGATGAACTGCCTGACCGAAGCGCTGGGCCTGTCGCTGCCCGGCAACGGCACCATTCTGGCCACCCACGCCGACCGCAAGGAGCTGTTCCTCAAGGCCGGGCGCGTCGCCGTCGATCTCTGCCGCCGCTGGTACCAGGAGGAGGACGCCTCCGCCCTGCCGCGCAGCATCGCCAGCAAGGCCGCCTTTGAAAACGCGATGACGTTGGACATCGCCATGGGCGGTTCAACCAACACCGTTCTGCACATCCTGGCCGCCGCGCAGGAAGGCGAGATTGATTTCACCATGGCCGACATTGATCGGCTGTCGCGCCGCGTTCCCAACGTCTGCAAGGTGGCTCCCGCCATCTCCGACGTCCACATCGAGGACGTGCACCGGGCGGGCGGCATTTTCGGCATTCTGGGCGAATTGGACCGCGCCGGTCTGCTGAACCGCGAGTCGCCGACGGTTCACGCCCCCACCCTGGGCGACGCCATCGACCGTTGGGACGTCATCCGCACCGACGATCCGGCGGTCCACACCCTCTACAAGGCCGCCCCCGGCGGCATCCCGACCGTGGTTCCCTTCAGCCAGGAACGCCGCTGGCCTGAGCTGGATCTCAACCGTGAAACCGGCGTCATCCGCAACGTCGAGACGGCCTTCAGCAAGGACGGCGGTCTGGCCGTTCTCTACGGCAACATTGCGGAAAAGGGCTGCATCGTGAAGACGGCGGGCGTTGACGCCTCCAACCTCGTCTTCGCCGGTCCGGCCCGCGTGTTTGAAAGCCAGGACGACGCGGTCGCCGGGATTTTGGGCGACGTGGTGAAGGCGGGCGACGTCGTCATCATCCGCTACGAAGGCCCGCGCGGCGGCCCCGGCATGCAGGAAATGCTGTACCCGACCAGCTATCTGAAGTCGAAGGGGCTGGGCAAGGCCTGCGCGCTCGTCACCGACGGGCGTTTCTCGGGCGGCACCTCGGGCCTGTCGATCGGCCACGCCTCGCCGGAAGCGGCCAGCGGCGGCGCCATTGGTCTGGTGGAAGAGGGCGACCGCGTTGAAATCGACATCCCCAACCGGACCATCCGTCTGGCCATCAGCGACGAGGCGTTGCAGGCACGCCGCGACGCGATGAACGCAAAGGGTGTGGATGGCTGGAAGCCGGTTGCGCGCGACCGTGTGGTTTCCCCAGCCCTGCGCGCTTACGCCGCACTGACCACAAGCGCCGACCGAGGCGCGGTGCGCGACGTGTCTCAGGTGGAAGGTCTCGCCATCCCCCGTTGAAGTCAGTCGCGCAACCAACGGAAACCAAACAAGAAAGAATGCGTCGGGAGTATTTCCGGCGCATTCTTCTTTTCCTCAATTGCATATCGGGGTATGCAAAATTCTCGTGGCGTGAAAAAGAATCGGCTTCACCGCGCTGGGATATCCACAAAATGCAAAATACATGCTCTAATATGTCTACGCGAAATCCGCAGGGGGGCGGACATGGCGGTGGCCGAGAGGATCATCGAAGGTATGGGAGGCGCGGCTCCCCACGACGTTGCGCGTCCCGCGCGCGGCAAAACGCCTGAGCGTAAAATCCTCACCACGCTGTTCGTCGACATCGTCAGTTCATCAGCCCTGGTCGCTGGCCGAGACCCGGAAGACGCCGACCAAATTCTGCTGTCAATTCTGAACAGCCTGATCGAGGCGATCCCCCGTTACGACGGCATGGTGTCTCAGCTTTTGGGCGACGGCTTCATGGCGGTGTTCGGCGCCCCGAACGCCCAGGAGGATCACGCCCTGCGCGCCTGTCTGGCCGCTCAGGACATCGTCCGCGCCACGGTCGAGGCCGCTGATCTTCCCGATTTCCAGGTCCGCATTGGCATCAGCTCCGGTGATGTGGTGGCCCATGTTGTCGCCAACGGAGTGTGGGCCGATTATCGGACGGTTGGGGAATGCGTTCACCTTGCGGCCAAGCTCCAGCAACGCGCCGAGCCGAACAGCGCCCAATTGAGCCGTGACACGCTGGATCTGATCCCGGTTGGCGTCGCAGCCCGCCCCGTTGGCAGCCTGATTTTGGCCAAAGGCGCCATTCCGATGCCCGCCTTCACTTTGGAGGGCGCCCGCGCGGTTCGTCGCACCGCCACCGATATGCTGCGCTCGACCAACGCTCCCTTTGTCGGGCGAACCGACGAAATGAAAAGCATCCTCTCGCTGGCGGATCGAGCGCAGCTTGGCGCGCCGACCATCCTGATACTGTCCGGTGATGCCGGAATAGGAAAATCCCGCTTGGTGGGAGAGGTGCTCCGCGCTTCACGCATCCGTGATTGGAGCATCGTGCAATGGTCACAAATGCCTATGCGGCGGTTGGGGGATCCCGATGATCTGGAGGCGGTTGCTCTCAGCTTCGCCCTTCAGATCATCGGGTCAACCACAGGCGATGGCCCGAACCAAATTGTCGCGATGGTTGACCGACGAGCCGGTTCTCTCGCCGCCGACGCGGTGCGCAATTTGTTCGGTCAGGAGACAATCAATCCGCTCTGGCATGGCCTTGATCCGGCGCAGCGCCTGACGTTGTCCATCGAGGGGCTGGTCGCCGCCGCTCTTGAGTTGTCGTCTGGCGATACACGCGACCAGACGCCGATGCTGGTTCTGGTGGAGGACGCTCATTGGGCCAGCCCCGTGATGGTTCGATTTCTGGATGCATTGACCACAGCGCTGCTGGGCAGCCAAGCCCATCTGTTGTTGATCGCCACCAGACGCCCCCCGGCGCTGCGGCTGGAATCATCGCCTGAAGGTTGGACCGGCACGCCGACAGCGCGCCGAATCGATCTCAAGACTCTTGATATGGCGCAGGTTGACCAATTCTTAAATCATTGGTTGGGGCCGGACTGGTCGCTGGCCGACCTAAAAACCCAAGTGTCCAAGCGCAGTCAGGGGGTCCCCCTTTATCTTGAGGAGATTCTGCGCACGCTTGAAGCAACCGGAGCGATTACGGGAGGGCCGGGGGCTTATCGGCTGGTCGACCCGACCGCCGCTCAGAATCTCCCGCGCTCATTGCACGGCCTTCTGGCCGCCCGCATGGACCTGATGGACCAGGCTCCACGCCGGGTCTTGCTGAACGCCGCCGTGATCGGAACAACATTCGACGTCGCAGTCCTGCACGCGCTGATGACGGCGTCAACCACCGCCCTATCCGATCTATTGGCCTATCTGGAGCGTGCGGGATTCATCATTCGCACGCGTCTGCTTCCGAATCTGGAATTCACGTTCAATCATGCTCTGATTCAGGAGGTTGCTTACGCCACCCTGACCAGATCCGACAGGAAGGCTCTGCACACACGCGTTTTCAACGCCTTGCGAAGCCGACGCGTTTATGAATTGCCCAATCGGATTGATCTTCTGGCTCATCACGCCTTTCTCGCTGAAAATTGGGCCGCCGCTTATGTGTGCGGGCGAAAAGCCGGAAAAATTGCCGAAGTTCGGTCAAAGCTGGAAGACGCCACCCGCCATTATCGCAACGCGCTGGAAGCCCTGCGCACAATTGGCCCATCCCGAGAAAACACGCCACGCCAGATCGAATTGCTGATCGGATTGCCTCGCACGCTTCTGCCCCGTGGAGGAACCGACGTTCACGACTGCCTCAACCAAGCCCGCGATTTGTCGGAAATCGCCGGTGACACGATACATCTGGCGCAAGCCAGTTCCATGCTCGCATCGTTTCGATGGGCGTATGGGGAGATCGACGAGGGTGTGGAGCTGTGCCAACAGGGGCTGGCGGCGTTGGATCAATCGGATTCCCGTGAGACGCGGGTCCAATTGCTGTTCAAACTGAGTGGCCTCCTGACTGAAAAAGGCTATTTTGAACAGTCGATGGAGACCTTGCGCGTCGGAAGTCTGCTTCTCAACGACGGTCCGCCTTTGGGAAACTGCGGACTTTCGACGTTGGCGGTTGTGCACCCCCCCAGCATTGCCGCTCGCACCCTTGCGGAGCTGGGGCGTAGCGCCGAAGCCATCGCGGCTGGCGTTCACGCTGTCGAGCGCGCAGAGCGATCAGGCCATGCCTTTTCGCAGATCTTCGCTATGACGCATATGGGTTGGTCGCACCTTATTCTTGATGAGATCGACCAGAGCGTCCCGTCCCTGGAACGGGCTTTGTCCCTGTCCGATGTTGCCCGCACGCCAATTCTGCGACCACTCATTCTTGCGGGCCTTGGCTACGCTCATGTCTTAAAGAAAAGACATTCAGAAGGCTTTTCCCTTTTCGACGAGAGCTTTGCGTCGTTCCGCCGACAGGCCGGGGGGCGGGTTGACAGCAACGTCGAACGCAATCAATTCTACCCACGTGTTTTTCTGCCCCAGGTTCTCCTCTGGCAGGCGAAGGCGCAATGGGCTGCCGGAGCGACCGCGCAATCAATCCAGACCGCCCAAGAGGCACTTGGGGTTGCGCTCAGCACCGGCCAGTTGGGGTATGAAGCGCACGCACGTCTGTTCCTTGCCAAGGCAGGCCATCTGGCTTCGGCGCCATACACGGGAGCGCAACGTCGTCTCATGGCGCGACGCGCCGAGGCGCTGGCGGATCGCCTGTCCATGCCCCGTCTTGCCCAGACCTGTCAACATGTGCTCGCCCATATGGAAAGAAGCCTTTCGACCGAGGCCTAATCGGACCGCTCAGGCCAGGGCCATCGCGTCGCGATCACAGACCTTGCATCCGTTCAGCCTTGCGAAAATAGTCCAAAACGTAATTTCGTATCGCGCTGGGAAGCGAGGCGCCTGTCGAACGTGAGGCGTCCAAATCACCGCACAATTCCCGGATGGATCGCCCCTCGATGGCGGAGATCGCGTCCAACCCATCCCAAATTGCGGTTTCCAAGCGAATGCGGGCGCGTCGATCCGGCAAAGGCAGTGTGCGCGCCGTCATCATCGGCCAAGACATCAGCACGGCAATGTTGGCGCCCTTTGTGGATTCCGCTGTCGCCTTTTCTAGGGTTTGCATTGCGAAAGACTCTCCACATTAGCGTTTGCGATATTTACAGGACAGGACCGAACGCTATCGCCAACAGGAGGTTTCGATCTGTGAAAAATTTCACAGCAAAAACTTCTTCGATATCGAACTATCGGAATGTCCATGCCGCTTGACGTATGGAGCGCCTCCTAAATTCGCCTCTCATTTCGGAGTTTTGTCTCATGAACAGCATTTCCAACGCTTCCATGGTCCGTGGCGCTGACGGTCGTCTCTATGCCATCGCTTCTCAGGGCGTTTCCGAAGTCTCGGAAACCCGCAGCCACACCAGCCGCAGCGTTCGCTCTGGCAACCGCGATGGATTTGACACCGCCGACTACGAAGCTGGCCGGATCACGATCACCCCGGGCGTGTAAGCAACGTCTTATTCTCGCCGATCCTGTTGCGCGCCAGGGACGTTTGTCCTTGTAGCCACGGGATCTGGCGAGCCCGCAGCGTTCGATCCGTTCACACACCGTCCCCACCGTCAGGGTGCTCACAGATGCCGTTTGATTTTCTCGATGTTGGCGCAATCGTCGCCGATGCCGTAAAGGCTCACACCGTCGGAACGCATCGCATTGTAGCTCCTGAGCAAACCCTTGCCCGTGTCGCCCCGTTCCTGCCCGTGATGGGCATCACGCGGGTCGCGAACGTCACCGGCCTGGACACGGTGGGCATTCCCGTGGTGATGGTCACGCGGCCAAATTCACGCTCCATCTCCGTGTCGCAAGGCAAAGGCGTCACGCTGGCCGCCGCCAAGGCGTCGGGCGTGATGGAGTCGATTGAGAGCTACCACGCCGAACGCATCACCCTTCCCCTGAAATTCGCCAGTTTTGAGGAGTTGCGCTGGACCCACCCCGTGGTCGATGTGGATCGGCTGCCCCGGCTGTCCACCAGCGCTTACACCCCGCACACCCCGATCCTGTGGATCGAAGGCGCCGATCTGTTGAACGGTGGACGCAAATGGGCGCCGTTCGAGGCCGTCCATTTGAACTTCACCATGCCGGTCGCGCCGGGGCATGGCTGTTTCCTGGCCAGTTCCAACGGTCTGGCGTCGGGCAACCATCTGACCGAGGCGACCAGCCACGCCATCACCGAATTGATCGAGCGGGACGCCACCACCCTCTGGCGCCAGCGTGACGTAGCAAGCCAGCAGGCGACCCGCCTTGATCTGGACAGCGTCAATGACCCCGTGTGCCGGTCGTTGATCGAGCGCTTCGAGGCCGCAGGCGTCGAGATCGGCGTGTGGGACATCAGCAGCGACATCGGACTTCCCGCCTTCCTTTGCCGGATCGTCGAGCGTGAGGATTGCCCACAGCATTCCATCCGCCCCGCCAGCGGCATGGGGTGCCACGCCGCCCGCGAAATCGCCCTGTCCCGCGCTCTGACCGAAGCCGCGCAAAGCCGCCTGACCTTCATCGCCGGGGCGCGCGACGACATGCCGCGCGCTGAATATGACCGCCATCTTGATCCGACGCTGCACGCGCGGTGGAAGGCCCGCATCCTGTCCGACGTCGGCCAGCGCCCCTTCACCGATTGCCCAACCCACAGCGCGGCGACCATCGACGCCGACCTCCAGCACCAGTTGGACCGGCTGCGCGCGGTTGGGATCAAAGAGGTGGTGGCCGTTGATCTGGCCAAGCCAGAATTTGGCATCCCCGTGGTCCGCGTCATCGCGCCGGGCCTGGAAGGGCTGGATGAATCCCCCGATTATCTGCTGGGTGAACGCGGACAACGCGCGTCGGTCCAGACCATGGAGAAGGCCGCATGAACGACGTCTGTGTGTTTCTCGGCCCGACCCTGCCCCGCGATGAGGCCGAGCGGGAACTGAACGCCCGCTTCCTGCCGCCGGTGGCCCAGGGCGACGTGATCCGCCTGTGCGCGGAAAAGCCCAAGGCCATTGGCATCATCGACGGTTTTTTTGAATGCGTCCCCTCGGTCTGGCACAAGGAAATCCTGTTCGCCATCCAGGCGGGGATTCCGGTTTTCGGCGCGTCCAGCATGGGGGCCTTGCGCGCCGCCGAACTGCACCCGTTCGGCATGATCGGCGTCGGCGCGATTTTTGAGGCCTACCGCGACGGACGGCTGGAGGATGATGACGAGGTGGCCGTGGTTCATGGCCCCGCCGAACTCGGCTATCCCGCCTTGTCGGAGGCGATGGTCAACATCCGCCGCACCCTGGCCGACGCCATGGCCGAGCGGGTGCTGTCGCCGAGCACCGGCCTGCGGCTTGAATCCATCGCCAAGGAACTGCCCTATCGGGACCGTGGGTTTGGTCGCGCCCTGCGGCTCGCCGCCGACATCGGCCTGCCCGGCGACGAATTGACCGACTTCAAAACATGGCTGCCGACCGGGCGCTTCGACCAGAAGCGCGACGACGCCCGCCAGATGCTGCGGGTCATGCGCCGCCATCTGGGGCGCGCCGACCCGGCGCCGGAGGCGCGCTTTCATTTCGAGCGCACCAGCTTGTGGGATCGTGCATTGCGCGAAGCGACCCCCCTCGCGATGTAACGCCGCTTGCTCTACACTGATTGCTCCCGCTCTGGTGAGCGCGCCGTTGTTGTTTGCGTGGCGCGGAGTGAAGCCGGGGCGGGACAAACAGGCGGGAGCGGTGAATGAGCGCGCCAACCGACGTCGCTGCCATTTTACGACGCAACCGTCTGCTCGAAGAGCTGGACGAGACGCAAATGGCCGAGCTTCTGACCCTTGGCTACATCAGCCGTTTCACCTCCGAGCAGACGATTTTTGACAAGGGCGATCCAGGGGATTGCCTGTACGCCGTGCTGAAGGGGCAGATCGCCATTCGGACCTCGTCCGCCGACGGCAAGACCATGCTGTTGAACATTCTGAACAGCGGCGACATTCTGGGCGAGATTGGTCTGTTGGACGGGCGCGAGAGGACCGCCAGCGCCGCCGCCCTGGGGCCGACGGAGCTGTATCGGATCGACCGCGCCGACTTCATTCCTTTTCTGGAACGTCATCCCCGCCTGTGCACCCGGATGATGATCGTGCTGTGCGAGCGCTTGCGCTGGGTGTCTGAAAACATTGAAGACGCGATTTTTCACGATGTTCCCCGCCGCCTTGCCCGCAAGCTCCTCTATTTGGCCGACAGCTACGGGCAAAATGGACCCTCGGGCTTGCGCATCACTCAACCTTTGTCCCAAGAAGCCCTGGCCAGCATGCTGGGCGTCACCCGCGAGATGGTGAACAAAAGCCTCAGCGCCTTGCGCAAGTCCGGCATCGTGACCAACGCCAAAGGCTTCATCGTGATTAATAATCTCCCCCTGCTCAAGGACATGGCCGGAGAAGCCAGTCGCGTGTCTTGACCCATTCGTCACCTGCTTGCAGTTTTGTTCCCCAAACACCCTTCAATCGGGTTATAGTATGAACCGGAAAGAGGCAGCCAGGCGGGTATCAAGAGGACGAATGGTCATGTCGGACAATGGAAAATTGGCGCCGCGCAAGAATCAGACTCAGGGCGTTGCGTCATTGATCGCACGTTCTTTGGCTGTGGCGGGACGCGACGTCCAGGTTCGTCTTGAGCCGTCCTATTGGGAGGGGCTGGATGAAATTTGTCGGCGGGAGGATCTGACCGCCGACGAATTGTGCGCCGACGTCCAGGAACGGATGGAGCAGCAAAACCGCCGTTTGGGCGCGCAAGGCGGCGTTTCCTTGGCCAACGCTCTGCGTGTTTTTGTCGTCGGGTATTTCCGACAGGCGGCGACCGAACGTGGGCATGCGCGTGCCGGGCATGGGCAGGGCGATCCATTCGCCAGCACCCCGTTTGATCGATCATCCATCAACAGCGACGCCTGAACAACCCAAGTTTAAGCCTGAACAAGCGATCACCCCCGCCCCGCAACAGGGACGGAGGTTTTTGGCGTTCGCTCGATTGTGCGATCAGGCGGTTTGCCGCTTCGCCAACAACCCACGCAGCAACTCCGACAAGGTTTCAGCCAGATGGCATTGGTCGGCGGTCGGCAGATCGGCGATCACCCCGGCAAACTCCTTCAACGGATCATGGCGCAACAGCTCTTGCGCCTTGGCCGTGGGATGAAGCTGCATCACGCGGCGGTCTTCGGGCACGGGCACGCGGACCAACAGCTCCTTGTTCACCAGCACCTCGACCATTTGCGACGCGGCGCCACGGGTGGTGGCGTGGAAGTCGGCGAAGGCCGACACCGTGCGTTGGGCGCTGGTCGCACCGGCGAAATAGCGCAGCGCCGTCCATTGCGACGGCTTCAGCCCGTGGGTGTAGCCCAGGCTGTCGGCCAGATGGCCGATGTGCATCATCACCTCAGCGATCCCCTGGGGCGAAGCGGACGACGACGCGGCGGACGGCCCGTTCGTGGGAGCCGCCGAACGCAAAGCCGTCCCGTCCGACAAAGCCGCACGGTCGCTTCCGGATCTGCGCAATTCCACCAAAGCCATCGTCTTCACTCTACAAAATGGAGACACTATCCGACGGGGCAAACGCCTAGCCCTTTAAGGACCGGATGCCCGCCAATCATCATCGGACTGCACTTTAGTGCGGCTAAAACGAAAACGAAACAACCCTCAAGGCCATCCGGTGGTTGCGAATTGTCGCACCCTCCCCTCGCGTGGAGCGTGCGGAAACACCGCCGTCGGGACCGTCCCCGCCAACATGGATGGCGAATTGACTGGCGTCCTCCGGCGTTCGCCTGTATACGCGCGAGATGACCACATCACCCGCTTCCAAGTCCGCCCCCAAGGTCGGCATCGTCAGCCTCGGCTGCCCGAAGGCGCTCGTCGATTCCGAGCGCATTCTGACCCGTCTCCGCGCCGAAGGGTACGAGATCTCGCCGTCCTACGACGGGGCGGACGTGGTGCTCGTCAACACCTGTGGCTTCCTGGACAGCGCCAAGCAGGAATCGCTCGACGCGATTGGCGAGGCGATCAAGGAAAACGGGCGGGTCATCGTCACCGGCTGCCTGGGCGTCGAACCGGACGTCATCCGCAAGACCCACCCCGGCGTGCTCGCCGTTACCGGCCCCCACCAGTATGAACAGGTGGTCAGCGCCGTTCACGACGCTTTGCCGCCCAAGCACGACCCCTTCACCGATCTGGTGCCGCCGGAAGGGCTGCGGCTGACGCCGCGCCATTACGCCTATCTGAAGATTTCCGAAGGCTGCAACAACCGCTGCACCTTCTGCATCATCCCGTCCATTCGCGGCGATCTGGTCAGCCGCCCGATCACGTCGGTGCTGCGCGAGGCGGAAAAGCTCGCGGTCGCCGGGGTGAAGGAGCTGCTGGTCATCTCGCAGGACACCAGCGCCTACGGCGTTGACACCAAATACAAGGAAGAGATGTGGTACGACCGTTCGGTCCGCACCCGATTCCTGGATCTCTGCACGGAGTTGGCCAATCTCGACGTGTGGGTCCGCCTGCACTATGTCTACCCCTACCCCCATGTGGACGAGGTCATTCCGCTGATGGCGGAGGGCAAGATCCTGCCCTATCTCGACATCCCGTTCCAACACGCCTCGCCCACTGTTTTGAAGGCGATGCGCCGCCCGGCGGCCCAGGAAAAGCAACTGGACCGCATCCGCAAATGGCGCGAGGAGTGCCCGCATCTGGCCCTGCGCTCCACCTTCATCACCGGCTTCCCCGGCGAGACGGAGGCGGATTTCCAGTTCATGCTGGATTGGCTGCAAGAGGCGCAACTCGACCGCGTCGGCTGCTTCAAGTATGAGGCGGTGGACGGCGCGCCCGCCAACGCCCTGCCGGGCGCCGTCCCGGAAGAGGTCAAACAAGAGCGTTGGGAACGCTTCATGGAGACCCAAAAGGCGATCAGCGCCGAGCGGCTGCAAAAGAAGGTCGGCTGGACTCTCGGCGTGTTGATCGACGAGGTGGACGAGGATGGGGCCATTGGCCGTTCCTACGCCGAGGCGCCGGAGATCGACGGCAACGTCTTCCTGAACGGCGAAACCTCGCTGAAGCCCGGCGATCTGGTGGACGTCACCATCGAGCACGCCGACGAGTATGATCTGTGGGGCAGCGTCGAGCGCGATGTCTGATACCCAAAACATCTGATTTCCCAACGCTGCGGAGCGGTCGCGATGCCCGTCACGCCGGACGACGCCAAACTGATGGACGTCCTGCAAGGCGGGCGTTGCTTTTACTGCGGGGAGTTGGTCGGGGGCAAAGCGACCTTCGATCATCTGATTCCGCAAGCTTATGGCGGCGCCGACATCCCCGCCAACGTGGTTCTGGCGCACCGCCGCTGCAACCAGCGCAAGGGCGACCGCCTGCCCAACCCCGACGAACTCGACCGTTTTTTCGCCGAACGCCGCGCCAGCCGTTTGGGAATCTGGCCGCCCTTGCGGGCCTTGCGCGCCGCCGAAGAGGGGCAGGAATGGATCGCCGTGGCGCGAGCCATATCGCAAGAGAAATAAGTTATAATTCATTCATTATAACAAAAGCTGTGCGATAATTTTCTCTTATTTTCCAAGCCGATGTTCCGTGCATAATTCCCTCCAAGCAAACAGAGGGGGGATGGCGTTCAATCCGCCCCAATGAAGCCAGCAGGAGGCATGATGAGCGGTCGGTTCGACGTGGTGATCGTCGGTGGTGGCGTGATGGGGTGTTCGGTCGCCTATTTCCTGGCCTCCGACCCGGCGTTTGGCGGCAGTGTCGCCGTGGTGGAGCGTGATCCGACCTACCGCACCGCCTCCTCGGCGTTGTCGGCCAGCTCGATCCGTCAGCAATTCTCGACCCCGGCGAACATCGCCCTGTCGCAGTTCGGCATCTCCTTTTTGCGGTCGGTCAGCGACCATCTGTCGGTCGATGACGATCCGGTCGATTTGGGCCTGCGCGAGCCGGGTTATCTCTATCTGGCGACGGAGGCCGGAGCCGACATTCTCCGCAAAAACCACGCGATTCAAAAAGCCAGCGCCGTCGATGTCGCCCTGCTGACGCCGGAGGAACTGGCCGCCCGCTTCCCCTGGCTGTCGGTCGATGGGCTGGTCGCCGGGTCGCTTGGCCTGTCGGGCGAGGGTTGGTTTGACGGTTACAGCCTGATGCAGGGCTTCCGCCGCAAGGCCAAGGCGCTGGGCGTCACCTTCATCGCCGCCGACGTGGTCGGGTTGGATCGGGTCGGCGACCGGGTGAACGGCGTTTTGCTGGACAATGGCGAGCGGCTGGACTGCGGCGTGGTGGTCAACGCCGCCGGGGCCAAGGCCCGCCGGGTGGCCGAATTCGCCGGAATCCCCCTGCCGGTGTCGGCCCGCAAGCGCTGCGTCTTCGTCTTTGATTGCCGGGATCCGCTGCCCGCCTGCCCGCTGGTGATCGACCCGTCGGGCGTCTGGTTCCGCCCGGAAGGGGCGCAATTCATCTGCGGCGCCCCGCCCCCCGCCGACCGCGACCTGGACACCGACGATCTGACCGTCGAGCATGACCTGTTCGACGACACGATGTGGCCCGCGCTGGCCACCCGCGTTCCGGCCTTTGAGGCGATCAAGGTCACGGCCTCCTGGGCGGGCTTCTACGAATACAACGACGTCGATCAAAACGCCATTCTGGGCGCCCACCCGGACGTCGCCAACCTATTGTTCTGCAACGGCTTCAGCGGCCATGGCCTGCAACAGGCCCCCGGCGTCGGGCGCGGTCTGGCCGAGTTGATCGTCCATGGCGGCTACCGCAGCCTGGATCTGACGCCCTTCGGCTATCAGCGTCTGCTCGACAACCGTCCGCTGCTGGAAACCTGCGTGATCTGAGAGCGGGGGTTGACAGCGGGGCGTTCCGTCCGTGATCTGGGCGCATCGGACCACCAAAGGACGCCCCGTTGGCCCCCGCGATCTTCAAGCGTTACAAGCTGCACTTCACCCGCCCCCTGCCCGGCCTGCGCCCCGGACGCCCGGAACGCGACGCCATGGTGGACCGGGTGAAGCGCTTTGCCAGCGAAAACGGCATGGCGGGGGAGCTACATTCCATCGCCCCGAACGCCGGGTTCGGCATTCTGGAAATCCGCTGCACCGACCGCCTCGCCCGCCGCCTGTCCGACCTGTCGGAGATTGAAACCGTTCAGGAAAGCTAACGGCTCCCTCACGGCCCGGCCAGATCGCGCAGGATCGGGCAATCGGGGCGGTCGTCGCCGTGGCAGGCGTCGGCCAACTCGCGCAGGCTGTCGCGCATCGCCGCCAGTTCGGCGATTTTCGCCTCCAGCTCGTCGATGTGGGCCTGCGCCACCTGTTTCACCTCGGCGCTGGCGCGGCTGCGGTCGCGCCACAGACCGACCAGCGTTTGGATTTGTTCGATGCCGAAACCCAAGCTGCGCGCGCGTTTGACGAAGCGCAGGACGTTGACCTCCGCCGGGCTGTAGACGCGATAGCCCGACGCCGTGCGCCCGGCCTGCGGGATCAACCCGATGGATTCGTAATAGCGGATCAGCTTGGCGTTGACGCCCGACGCCTTGGCCACGTCGCCGATGGTCACTCCGCCCGGATTCATCATTCCTCCCCCTTCGGCGGCGCCCAGCCGCGCAGGCTCAGCGCGTTGAGGACGACGCTGACCGAACTCAGCGCCATCGCCCCTCCGGCCAACACCGGGCTGAGATGGCCCGACGCCGCCAGCGGGATCCCAACGACGTTGTAGGCGAAGGCCCAGAACAACCCTTGACGGATCTTGGCGTAGGTCCGCCGCGACACGTCGATGGCCCCGGCGACCAAGCGGGGATCGCCGCGCATCAGCGTCACCCCGGCGCTGTGCATCGCCACGTCGGTTCCGGTCGCCATGGCGATGCCGACATCCGCCGCCGCCAGCGCCGGAGCGTCGTTCACCCCGTCGCCCACCATGGCGACGCACTGGCCTTCCGCCTTCAGGGTGGCGATGACGGCGGCCTTGTCGCCCGGCAGAACCTCGGCAAAGATCCGGGTGACGCCCAGACTCGCCGCCACCGCGCGCGCCGCCCCCCAATTGTCGCCCGTCACCATCACCGGCTCAACGCCCTGCGCCCGCAAGGCCCGGATGGCGGCGGCGGCCCCCGGCTTCACCGTGTCGCCAAAGGCGATCAGGCCCAAGGCGCGCGGCGTCTCCGCGCGTTCGACCAGCCAGGACACCGTGCGCCCGGCCTGCTCCAGCGTGGCGGCGCGCTCGACCAACGCCGGATCGCTCCCGCCCCACTCGGCCGCCGCCCGCGCGTTGCCCAACAGCAGGGCGCGCCCGTCCACCGTTCCCGTCACCCCGCGCCCGGCCAGCGCCCGGAAATCCGCCGGACGCTCCACCGTCAACCCCAGGGCGGCGGCGCGCTCCCGCACGGCGTGGCCAAGCGGGTGCTCGCTGCCCGCCTGCAAGGCGGCGGCAAGCCGCAACACACTGTTTTCGTCCAGGTCCGCCGCCGCGACCAGATCGGTGACGCGCGGCTTGCCCTCCGTCAGCGTGCCGGTTTTGTCGAAGGCGACGGTGGTGACGGCGTGGGCGCGTTCCAGCGCTTCGGCGTCCTTGATGAGGACGCCATGCCGCGCCGCCGCGCCGGTTCCCACCATGATGGCGGTTGGGGTCGCCAGACCCAGCGCGCAGGGGCAGGCGATCACCAGCACCGACACGGCGGTGACGATGGCGAATTCCGCGTCGCCGGTCGCCAGCCACCATCCGGCCAGCGTCAGCGCCGCGATGACCAGAACCACCGGAACGAACACCGCGCTGACCCGATCGACCAGCCGTTGGATCGGCGCCTTCGACGCCTGCGCCCCTTCGACCAGACGGACGATCTGCGCCAGCATGGTTTCGCCGCCGACCGCCGTGGTGTCGATCACCAGCGCCCCATCCAGATTGATCGAACCGCCGGTGACGCGCCCGCCAGGTTCCTTGTCCACCGGCAGGCTTTCGCCGGTCAGCATGGAGTCATCGACCGCGCCCGCGCCCTCCGCCACCACGCCATCGACTGGAATCCGCTCGCCGGGGCGAACGACGACCTGATCGCCGACGCGGATCCGTTCCACTGGGACCTCACGCTCGACGCCATCCCGCCGCAGCCGGGCGGTGGCCGGGCGCAAATCCATCAGGGCGCGGATCGCCGCCGCCGTTTGCCCCTTCGCCCGCGCCTCCAACCACTTGCCGAGCAGCACAAAGGTGATGAGGACCGCCGACGCCTCGAAATAGAGATGCGGCGTGTGGCCGGGATGGGCCGTGGCCAGCAGATAGAGGCTCAATCCCCACGCCGCCGAGGTGCCGAGCGCCACCAGCAGATCCATGTTCCCGGCCCCGGCGCGCAACGCCCCCCAGCCCGCCCGGTAAAAACGCGCGCCCAGCCAGAACTGAACCACGCTGGCCAGCCCCAGTTGCGCCCAGCCCGGCAGCATCCCATCAAACCCGGCGAGATCGCCGACCATGCCCAGCGCCAGCGGCGCCGACAGCGCCGCCGCGATCAACACCCGTCGCCCCTCCCGCCGGGCGCGATCCGCCCGCTCCTCCGCCACAACGTCTTCGGTTCCGGCGACCAGGGCGGCGGCGGTGAAGCCCGCCCGCTCGACCGCCTCGGCCAACCGCGTCGCGTCGGCGCTGGCGCCGAAGACCACGACATGGGCCTGCTCGGTCGCCAGATTGACCGCCGCGCTTTCGACGCCGGGAACCCGGTTCAAGGCCTTTTCCACCCGCCCAGCGCAAGACGCGCAAGTCATCCCGCCGATGGTCAGGTCGATGTCCCGCCGTTCGGCGTGGAAACCGGCGTTTTCGATGGCCTCGGCGACCGCTTTGGCGTCGGCGGGGCCGGAAAAGCCGACGCGCGCCCGCTCGGTCGCCAGATTGACGGCGACGGCGGTGACGCCGGGCACCCGGCCCAACGCCTTTTCCACCCGCCGGACGCAGGACGCGCAGGTCATGCCCGACACGCCGATGTCGAGATCCTCCCCCGTTTGGGCGTCGGCGCGTGTCGGGTTCGTGATGGCGCTGGTCATGCCGGAGATCCTTCCTGGTCTGGCCGTATCTGGCCGCGCCCCTGACTATGGTGATTCCAGCGATTGGAAGGTCAAGGGACAAATCGGCGCGGAATGGTCCATCTCCGGTTTCGCCCATATTCGGTTTCCCTTGGCGGCGGCGCGTCGCTGTGCTGAAACCGTGGGCATTCTGACCGAGACCAGCGGATCCGCCATGCCCACCATCCCGATGCCGAACGACCTGTCCACCCTGTTGATGGTCATGGACCTGATCGGCGTCTTCGTCTTCGGCCTGAGCGGCGGGACTCTGGCGGTGCGCAAGCGGTTGGACATTTTCGGCGTGCTGGTGCTGTCGCTGGCCGCCGCCTTGGCGGGCGGCGTGTTCCGCGATCTGCTGATCGGGGCCGTTCCCCCCGCCA
>Ga0066603_10001284_pt1 | contig 16626 bp, 8 predicted proteins | sample Higcelweek8metaG_FD_59482 | JGI IMG/M metagenome (GOLD analysis project Ga0066603, IMG submission 59482) | Freshwater pond sediment microbial communities from the University of Edinburgh, under environmental carbon perturbations - High... | ecosystem: Environmental > Aquatic > Freshwater > Pond...
CTGTCGGACCACTCAAACGGGTCGGTTAAAGGCTCAATGATCGGAAGCTCGTTTAAAGTGGGCAAAACTGGCTTCGGAAAGCTTGCGCCCGTGTTCTCAACATCATACACGAAGGGTATTTCCTGGGCGAAAGAATTAACGGCCACGAAAGTACTCAACAGAAGCATGAACAATCCTGTTGTTGCATTCATTTTTGTTTTCATAAATAAGTTGTTAGTAAAGTTTGCTTAATTAAAACCATCACCATGCAACCGATTGCACAGTAATCCAAAAATAGTTTTTTTAATAAAAAAGCACTATCAATTTTTGGACAATGAATAATAAATTTGAAGCAACAATTACCAAACAGTGAGTATCAACTCGATAATTTGAGCATGATATAAACGGTTTTATTCAATTGAAATACATTTATTCAACGACAATTCTGGATAACGCTTTGATATTTCCATTACTGGCCTTGACAAAATAGATCCCTTTCTCAAGGTTGATTGATAGCGAGGCGTTGTTTGTTGCCTGCGTGTATATTTCATGCCGAACAATACGTCCATTCATGGTGAGTATTTCAATCGTATCGAACAAAAATTCAGACTGTATTGATAATTCATTCTTTACCGGATTCGGAAATATTGATATTTTCTTTTGCTTTTCAATGATCAGCGATGAATTTGGCTGGTTTGGTTTACGTAAAAAATTGATCCATTTGAGTTGGAAAAGTTCATCGGTACCGGTTCCGTTAAATTTCAAATAAATATCGTGATTCCCTGAAACGGACAATACAGATGTTTTAAATGTTTGATATGTGTTCAAATTTCCCGTGCTATTTATTTTACATTCAGCTACTTTTGTGCCAGTTTCAATTGAATCGAGCCAGACTTCAATCGTTCCACCAGAGGTAGCGCTTGAGGCTGTGAATTCTACTGAATCGGGAATATTACCATAATCGCTATTGCCAAATTCTACCCCTGCATATAATGCCCAGTCGGTTGGATGAATATTTTTCAAAACCCGAATTCCCTGGTTTATTGAACTTCGGATTGTTCCAAACTGATTGGCAGTACATTCGGCTAGAATAGGAGAATAGGCATCGCGATAAATATAGAGGTCGAACAAGGCATCGCTTGTTCCCTGAACATACAACCCTTGACGTGTTCCTTCCCACACGGCAAAAGTATTATCGGTATACGAATCGATTAAAGAAATGGTAAAGTTTTTACCTACCTGAACCCATTCAGAACCATTGCTGCTGTAATAGCCGCTTATACTGTGGTTTATCCTGATGATTTTAAGCCATAGCGTGTCGCCAACAACGTTTTCGGCCTCATAACTTGTTCCGTTGAAGCTGAACATGATTGCTTTTTTACCTTCGACATTGATAGAGCTATATAACTTAACATGCATTTTATCATCACCACGCATGATCCGAAGCCCGGCCTCATCGGTTGCTGACTTTGGATTGAAATCGACCCTTGTGATGAGCGAATAATTGTGCTCGCCATCGTTTTTGATCACCGTATTGGCTTTCGTACTGCTTTTGGGTGATAAACGAAGCCAGCCCGGCCTGTCGGTAAGTGAGGTTTTTGTTTTTGCAGTATAACCCATAAAAGACCATTCAGGGTGTAATACATCAGAAGTGAAAAAGTCTGATTTAGGAACCATCCACGGAATTCCGCTACTTGTTAATTTTGGTGCTGTGAACGGTTGATTTACAGGATAGTCGGCTAATGGTTTATTTTTAGTATCGTACCTGACCTGATTCAACAGTCCTTGTCTGCCTTGTCCCCTCCATTCGTCTTTCATATAAACAGGGTGAAGCACCCACGAAGTACTATCATCGAGCATGATTGCGGGTGAAGTATGGTTTGGGCTTATATAAAGGGAACCTCCTTTCAGGGGGTCGCTTTCATTGAATAAGTCACCTAAAAATTCCCATGCCGACTCATCGGCAGTTAACGTTTTACTTCTCATCACTTTTTGTCCACCACCAGTGTTTAATGCAAATGAATAAAAGTAATAGCCTGCATATTTCCACATTACCGGACCTTCGGCCCAACTGTACTTGTAATTATTGGGTTCCGATATTTTGGGATTTAACCACTTTAAATCGTATACTAAACCTGTAGGTTGTCCGTCATTTCCCAATTCAACAATCCCATTATTGGGTTGTCCGCTTTTTACCAGTAAATACCATTTGTTGTCGTCGTCGATAAATATTGAATTATCCCTTCCTAAGGAATAGGATAATGTAGTTGGGTTCTTCAATTTTACCGGATCACTCCACGGACCTTTGGGGTCTTTTGCCTTTACAAAATACATGCTTGAACCCAATCCAAAGAAGTCCCAAAATTCACCGTTGTAATAAACAAGATGACCACCCCAGCAACCACCACCTGGTTTATCGCCATAATTTGACCAGTCAGCGCTTACTGGTTGAGAAATAGCTTCCCAATGAACAAGGTCGGTTGAATGGTAAATAACGGGTGTAGGATTGAACGATGATCCTGTTGTGTAAAAGTCGTTACCAACTTTGTTAATGGTACAATCGGGATGATCGCCCGGGATAACGGGGTTCATGTAGGTTTTAAAAGATGGTGATTGGGCATTCGTAATATTTGTAAATGCCAATACAAAAGCGATGGTAATTAATCGTAGCATAATAAAAAAAGTTAGTTTCCCTGCTAATTGCTATTTGGGAATTATTGTAACAATGATCCGTTTATATCGTGATAAAGATGGAGTTCCTTTATCCGAAACTTTCAAAAGAAAATGTGCTGTTTCCTGTTTGTCAACAATTGGTGCTGTAAAATGGGCTCCGTGTGAGTTTTCGGGCTCTCCAACTTTAATTGGTTTTTTATAAGTGCCTGCTTCGGGATAGTTGAACCAGAGGAAACTGATATTATCTCCGTCAGGATCGAAAGAGTTAAAAGCATCTAAACCAACGCTCTCACCTGACTTAACCGTTATTTGTTCTGAATTTGACAATAGCGGCACAGGTGGGTGATTGGCTTCTTCAAAACTTTGGGTGCACCAATCCATGCGGGCGGCAAAATCGTTCTGAAAATCATCTCTCCAACGCCACAAACTCACTTTATTATCGGTAAAAGTAACGGTATCTGCTTTCACTGCCCGTCCATATTCACTTTGGTTATAAGGAGTGTAACTATCGCTTGCGTTGGTCCAAATTTTCCTTGTTTCAGGTTCGAAGGGAACACCTGATCCACCTTTTTTTTGTTTGGAGAAATCGGGTTTGTAATATTCGTAACGGCCTCCCCAACCACCAAATTCAGGATGCTCAGGGGCGCTCAAACCTGTTTGGATTAAATTTAACCACGATGGAGTATCGCCTTCCATGCCCCACGATACATCGGGATAGGTAGCTCCAAGAGGGCCATGGCCTTGTTGAATGTTTTCAGCCAACCAACTATTGCTAATCTCCTCATTGTTGATTCCATTTATGACACTGTTTATGGCACTCCAGGTTGCGGTGCCATAATCATCGCCCGGGCTAACAATAAAAAATAGCTCAGGGAAATTGTTCCTCATCCAAATTCCACTGTCGTCCTGATCGGATATGGTATAGACCCTGAGTTTAGCGATTAATCTTTTTGCTTCAGCTTCAGTTTTTGTCTGTTTTATTTTGTACAATGCCTGCCCAAGTGTGTTTGCGCCTCCCCAAACTGAAATCCATAACGGGCGTTCATCTATTTCTTCGAGTTCTTTAATAATCCAATCTGAACCTTCCGAATTTTTTCCATCGCCAACACCAAGCATACCATACACTGGCAAGCCTTGTTTTACCAATGCCGTTAGTGATTCTGCAGTGGTGAAACCAGCATCGTGTTTCAAAAGATTTGGTTGTACTTTGCCGTATGCCTGAATGATTTTTTTAATCGACTCAGGATGTACATCGTTTTTCATCCAACATGAAGTTGTGGCAACTAATCCTTTGATATCAATCTCGTTTGAATACAAGAGCAACCGGATAAAAGATTGTGTGTCGTCGGGATCAGCTTCAATATCAGACAATACGATCAACCGGTGCTTATTGTCAGACGATTGATTGGCTGAAACCTGATTCAGTGAACCACACATTAATAATGTTCCGAGCAATCCCCAAAAGAATAATTTATGAATCATGATCGATAGATTTAATTATAATGGTTTTTTTCTTTTACGTGTTTTAATTTTTAGCTGCTTGAGAATTACTCTTCAATAATCATCTTTTGAGTTGCTGTGAACCTGTCAGCCTGAATCGTATATAGGTAAATTCCTTTTGAAAGATTCTTCGAATCGAATTCAACCGTGTGTTTCCCTCGTGAGAATTCTTTTCCGGCTAACTCTGCGATTTCAACTCCCTGCAGGTTGAAAACTTTCAACGAGATATATGTGTTGTTTGGTATTTCAAATTCAATGGTTGTCCGATCGTTAAACGGATTTGGATAGTTCTGTCCCAATGAAGAACCATCAACGGTTTTAATTGAATTTAACCCGGTCGGTACACAAAGGTTTATGGCTGCATCGCCCATTTCGGAAGGAGCAAGAGAATAATTTGAAATGCAGATTTTATCCAGTTTCGCTCCATCTTCGCAATATGCGATGGTAAGGGTGTGTTCGCCTGCTTTGAGTTCTGTTTTGGATAGTTTTTTCCATTGCCACCCACCACCAATAATTCCATTGCATATTACAAACGATTCATTGTCCATTTTAATCCAGTAAGAATCGTCACTGGTCGTTGCGCAATTTAATCGGGCATAAACGTAGTAGGTTGAATCTTTTGTAACTGTAAACGGAATATAGATAGCACTTGCACTGTCGGCAGGCGCTTCCGACGTGCTGTTTAATCCGGTTTTAACCGTGACATAATAATCATTTGAAGCGAGAGAACTAAATTTTTTATTCCAGTTATTGCCAATTGTTGCACATTCAGGTTCATAATAGAACGACTCGGTCCCTTTCGGATCCATAGGTTTTTCAGCGATTCGAACATCTACTAATTTGGTTGTGTCGACACCCAAAATCGAAAGCATTCTAACTCCATATCGCCATCCAAGTTCCCTATATCCAGCCGAATTGAAGTGCAAATTGTCTGTTGTATCGGTGCAACTTTTGGACGAAACGATATATGAATTTGGAATTTTGTTGGGTAGTGTCGCGATGGTTGAATTCATACCTGAACAAACACCTCCCTGATTCGCATTTACAACTTCTCCGGCAAGAAGTGGTACTTTGGTCGGATCAAGCCCCAGATCAGTTATCAGGTTGTCATATACTCCTTTGACTTTTGCAGTCCACTGGTTGTCACCTACATTTGACTCTCCCTGATGCAACAGAATACCCTTGATTACACCATCTTTTTGAGCCAGTTTTGCCATTTCGACAAGTCGTGAGTATGGGTTTCCACCGTATTCGTTGATAATGTTTGTCATCCACGATGCAGCGGTTGAAGCATAGGTCTGATAATTGTCTTTGTCGAAAAGTTCAATTGCGCAACCAGCGACCGAAACATTGATTACACCGACTTTTACATTCGATGGCAGATTTGCAACCAGCGCTCTGCCAAAATAATCGACAGGTGTTAAGCCGGTATTGCATCGGCACAATGGAGGTACCGCAGTGTACCAGTTTCCTTTGGTTCTTCCCAGATTTGAACAACTTACAGCCTCCATCACCTGAAACCGATCATCCACTGTTTTATCCTTTGCTTGAATAGTTCCCGGATACCCCTCCATGTTTGATTGTCCAAAGCACAGGTAGATATAAAAATTGGGATCTTGTGAAAAAACGTTTGTGGTCAATAGAAGTAATCCTATCAATACGAATATTCTTGTATGTATCTTCATGAAATTTATTTAATAACTATTTTTTTTGTATAAACGCTTGATTCAAAATGGATTTTCAGAATATAAATTCCTTTTTTTAATCCCGAAATATCGATGCTTTCTTTCAATGTACCCTGATAATCATAATTCATTAATGTTTTTCCATCAAGCGAAAGGAGTTGAATCTTGCCGGGGTTTTTTAAGTTACCAAATTCAATATTCAAATAATCGTCAGCAGGTACCGGATACACATTGATATCACGATTTCCCAGGTTGTCAACCTTTAATGCTTTTACCCAATTAAATTGGATCCAGTTCAGGTTGGTTCCTGCTTTGTTAAAATTGAATTTCATAACATGCTGGCCTTCGGCTAAACTCATTTGGCTTATATAACTTACCCATGTTTGCCAATCGGAAGTAGCAGGAAAGGTGACCTTCTGTACGAAAATATCATCAATGCTTACATCAAAATCTCCCGCGTAACCTGCATGTCTGAAAGTTACATCGTAAACCCCGGAATAGGAGATGTCGATATGATAGGTTACCCAATCGTTAATATCAACATAGCCAAGATTCAGTCCTCCACCAACATCGGTTGTTGATTCGGTTTGCAACCCTGTCATTGTTGAAAATTCCTCGGCTTCGAGTTTGAAGGTTTTTCTGGCACCATTTTGCTTTACAACAATAGAATCAGCTAATTCACCGTTAGAGAAAACAAATATTTTACCTGTCCGGGTAGAATCGATCAGATTATCAGTATTACTGGATATTTTGATAACGGCACTGCCACTTCCTTTGGTCGAACTTAGAGCTATCCATTCTGAAGCGGAAGTAAGTGTCCAGTTTGTATTTCCTTCAAAAACCAGTTGATATTCAAAGCCTGATTTAGATGGCAGTGTTATATTTTCGGAAGAAACCGTAAAATAGGATGGCATTGTAGTAGTGAAATTTTTGATGTATTCACACTGTATTGCTCCTGTCAGGAAAGCTAGTGGGGCATTCCAGTTGATGGCTATTTCGTTGGTTGAGTAACTGCACAGCATATCCAAATAAGATTTTGCAGATAACGATGATGGATATTGAGAAGCGCCACAATCACTAACACTTCCGGTACTCGGACCACCTACAAGTAACCCGGGGATTGGTTCAGCGATACCATCAGAGCCTGATATCCTGTGGTGGATATTCATTGGACGCTTTGTTCCTGTTCCGGTAACAAAACAATAGGATGTTGCATTCCTGCCCAGCAAATAATCGAGTGACGATAAAGCGGCATTAAAAAAAGCAGCGTTTTTTGTCAATTTAAAAGCCTGCATAAATAACATACCCCTGTTCGCATATCCGTTGTTTCCACCCCAATAAAAGAAATCGCCGGGAATCCGGTATGGGGAGTTCACAATGTTGTTCTTCGCATCGTTAACCAGATTGATCAATTTGCTTATTGCCAGTGTGGTATCTGCTTCAGCAGTGAGCGAATCTTTATGAACAAGCAACGACAACAACCCCAGGGTTCTGACATTGGGCCAACCCGGAACATCATACGTTTTATCAAGACCAATTTCAGAATAATAGGTTGCATCTTTGGTTGTAACATACAATTCGGCAGCACACCACGAAAATTCATCGCTAAAATTCGTGTCACCATATCCACCTGTACCAACAGCCGGATATGCGCCCGATGCTGAAGGATTTATAAACTGGACATTGGGGTGATCTTTCGCCCATTGCCATGCTTTCACCGATTGTCTTAATGCCTGTTCTGACAAATCGGGTAAATAGTTCTTGTAAATCCGGGCTGTCATGGCCATAATCGCTGCAAAATCTAGAGTAGCTGCTGTACCTTTTGCTGTTACGTAGCGTTTTGAAGTAACCTGAGCTGGCATTGCAAAAGCGCTGAATTGGGCTTCGGTTGTTTTATTGTATACGCCACCATCTACTGTATCCTGCATGGTCATCATCCATTTGATGTTCCATAACGCTTCATTGAGGATATCGGGGATTGAATTTCCACTTTCAGGAATGTTGATTTTAAGTGTATCAAAATATTCGGGATAGGTTTCGTAAGCCGATAAGAGTGTGAAAACCGAAATTCCGGAGTTCACAATGTATTTGTTATAATCGCCTGCATCGTACCAGCCGCCAGGTGTTGAAATAATTGTACCAGCCGGTCTGTCGGCAGAAGCAGCCGAAGGGAGTACAATCACCGAATTGTCAGGATGTCCCATTGCCCGGGCGTAAACACCTGCATATTGGCTGGTAAGGGCAATGGATGCCCTGTTGTAATAGAATGCTTTGATGCTTGCTTTTGACAAGGCAGTAAAAACATCTTTTTTAATTGAGAATGGTACCGATTTCCCCAAATCATCAACAACAAGCACATAATTTCCAGGTGTTTGTAATAATGTAAAATCAGCAATTCGAACGTTTTCATCGGATGAAGCGTAGTATGCCGCTGGTAAACACTGCCCCCGATAAACAACTGTACTTAAATCGCTGGTCTTTATTTTAAAACTATCGGATTGCGTATTGATGATTGCCCCAATCTTTTTAGAATTAGGCAAAAAGCCAACCTGGTTTAACCTGATATTGTAACTGGTACTCTGGGCCATCGACATTAAAACGAAATGACTGAAAATAAAAGTAAAAAGTAAATTTCTTAATTTCATGTGCTTATCTGATTAGTTGCTTTTGATTTTTATCTGAGTTTCATTTAATCCTGCTGATTTTGCTGTCAATGTTATTGCTCCCGGTTCACCATTTTTTGATCGAACAATCACCAGCGCCAATCCATTGAATGCTTCCCGTTCATGCGAGGGGAATGCTGTCATATCCATCGAATTGCCGTTGTCGGTTGCCACAATTTCGGCTGGACCATCAATGCTGAAAGCTATTTTGTTATTCGAACGTGGTACAATTAGTCCATTGTTATCCGTTATTTTCACCGTAATGAACGATAAATCTTTTCCATCGGCTGCGATTTCATTTCTATCGGCAGTTGCTTTCAGTTCGGTTGCTTCACCGGTTGTTTTTACTACCTCTTCTGCCCAGACTTTTCCTTCTTTGTAGGCTACTGCTTTCAATTCGCCGGGTTCGTAAACCACATCATCCCAGCGCAAACGGTATTCGAATTCAGCTTTTTTCTTTTTCCCCAATGACTTTCCATTCAAAAATAGTTCTGCCTCATCACCTGAAGTAAATACATGAACAGGGGTAACTTCTCCAATACGTTCGGGCCAGTTCCAGTGGGGTAGGATATGTACCATGGGAAAATCGGGTCTCCAATGCGATTGATACAAATAGAAGCGGTCTTTAGGGAAACCAGCCAGGTCGATGATTCCTGTATATGAACTGCGGGCTTCGTAGTAAGGGGTTGGCTCACCAATGTAGTCAAAACCGTTCCACACAAATTCACCGGCAACAAAAGGATGCTGGTCAATAGTACCAAAAACTTTGTCAACAGTGGAGCCAAAGTCAACCGCATGGAGTTCGTACGAACTAACCTGGCATATCTTCGAGTCGCCCCCACGGCCATCGCGTATTGGCGCACTAAGCTCCTTTGATACGGGGAACAGATAAATGCCACGGCTACTGGCTGCTGATGCCGTTTCGGCGCTGAAAATTAACTTGTTGGGGAATTTTGAATGAAAAGCATCGTATTGAGGGGCTGTGCGGATTCGTTCGGTTCCTTCAAATTCAGGTGATTGACGAATCCCTTCGCCCTGATAATTCAATCCAATCACATCGGGCACTTTAGGCAGTTCCATATCGGGTAAGGCATAGTTCATGGCGAGGGTTGTGGGGCGGGTAGGGTCTTCTTCCTTTACGAAGTTTTGAATTCGTTTTGCAACAGCGGCGCCCTCTTCAGTGGTATATTGTTCCCCCACTTCGTTGCCAAAGCTCCATATAATTACTGAAGGGCAATTCCTATCCCTGCGGATAAATGCACGGGTATCGGGTTCCGACCAATCGGGGAAGATGAGGTGAAAATCGTGCGGTGTTTTCTTCCGCTCCCATGAATCAAATATCTCGTCGATTACCAGAAAACCCATCCGGTCGGTCAGTTCAAGCAACTCGGGAGCTGGCGGATTGTGCGACATACGGATGGCATTGCAACCCATTTCGCGCAATATTTCCAACTGCCGTTCGGCAGCTCGCGTATTGAAAGCAGCTCCAATTGCGCCAAGATCGTGATGTTGATTGACCCCTTTCAAGAAAATGTGTTCTCCATTCACCAAAATTCCTTTATCGGGATTAAATTCAACAGAACGGATTCCAAATCGTGTTTCATACGAGTCGATAGGTTTACCATTTTGCGATAACGTGGTCACGGCAACATATAAGTTCGGGGTATGTGTTGGAGGTGGTCCCCATAGTTTTGGATTTTTAATGGTGACAGCACTTTCTACTTTAGCACTTTCTCCGGCAGGTACTTTTGAATTCAAGGTTGAAAAAGTGGCAACTGCATTGCCGATTTTTTCCCCTTTAGTGTCAAGTATATAAACCTGTGTGATCACGTCAACCGTTGCATTCGATTTTGAGTCGTTATTGATGGTAACAGTCAAATCAATTGAGGCCGATTCTTTTGTAATGTCTTTGTTTGTGATATACGTTCCCCATTGCCCCACATGAACGGGATTGGTTTTGGTCAGCCAAACATTGCGGTATAGCCCTGCACCGGAATACCAGCGAGCCGACTGGTTGGGGTTGTCGATGCGGATAGCCAGTTGATTTTCACCTCCGGGTTTGATATATGGCGTAAGGTCTAAGCGGTACGAGTTGTAACCATAAGGCCACCCACCCACTAAATGTCCATTGACCCATACGATAGAGTAGGACATGGCTCCGTCGATGTCGAGAAAAATTGATTTGCCGGCATCCGAGGCAGGGATGTCCAGTTTTTTGCGGTACCAGGCCACACCATTAATTGGAAGACGCCCCATTCCACCGCCAACTTCAGAATCCCATCCGGTTTGGAAAGGTCCTTTGATTGCCCAGTCGTGAGGTAAATTCACTTTCTCCCACGATTTGTCATCGAAATTGCTTTGAACAAAAGGGAAATCACTTCCCGGGTTCCCTTCAGGGCGGATATGTCGTTTTGCTGGATCGCTGATAAAGTCGTTCCCCGATGGAAGAATCCAGGGTTTAAGCACTTCCTGAGTTGTTTCCACTTCAACGGCATCGGTGGGCTTGGCATCGGCCACCTTGTTCTCGGTTTTATCGGCAATATCAGGCCTGACATCGTAAATCAGGTTGTCGGCTTTTGCTGCCGATTCGTATTTAAAGAAGCTCCAACCCTCATTGATAGAGATCCGTTGACTGTTGTTTACATTACTTTGTTCAGCCTTACCGGATTTTGTTTGAGCTACTGACGGATTTAAAGAAATCAGTGCTATTAAGATTATAAATGGATATTTTGACTTTATATGATTCATCTTTTTTTAATTTTTATTGAATGATCTTTTTAACAACAACTTCTTTTCCGGTGATAGCGCGAACAATACACGGTTCAGAATAGGGGAGTGAAATGGTTGAAGATTGGGCCGTGCAGTTTTGCATCAAAGATCCATTCAATCGATAAACATTAATTTGTGATCCTCTTTCTGCATTCTCAATAAAGATGAAACCGCCATTCGCTTTTATAGAGACACTATTTTCATATTCCATAATTCCAGTAGGAGTTGAAAGAGCATTTTCTATCAGAACAATGGCATCTCCTAAACCTTTAACTGCCGGGCTTGAGGCTGAATAGTTTTTCGAAAGGGCTCCTTTTGCTGATGTCAGGGCCGTTGTGATTATATTCCAGGCTTCGGTTGAATAGTTGCTCGACGAAAGATTCTCAACAACCTCTATCAGCGAATCGAGCTTATTGTAATTGTTTCCTACATCGACAATAGCGTAAAAAGCGGGTTTGCATTGATTATCGGCATCCCAGATTGAAGACGACTGATTGGTTACAAACGTGTACTGGTCGTTCAGCCCGTCTTTCGAAACGTTAATAATTTTCCCCCTTCCCGAGAAATAACTTCTATCGACAAAACACTTAAACAACGCGGCATATTGGTTGGCCTGTGCTTCTAAAATGGCATCCGAAGGGGTGTTTGTTCCGCTGTTGGTGCTAACATCAAGCTCGGTTACCGCCATTTCGTTACAGATTTTATCAAACTTGTTGTACGAGCTAATCCATGCCTGTGCCGAAGGGTTGGTGTTTGAATCGTGTTCCTGCATCCCAATCCCGTCGAGAAGTCCGGCTTCGTAAATGGGTTTACATAATCGAACGATACCATCAGCTTTCGAGGCACTGCTTGTACTGTAGTCGTTGTAATAAAGTTTTATTTGATTCTCACCATAGATTTGAGTGTATTTCCTGGCAAACTCGAAGGCTTTCATTACATACGTTTCGTCACTAAAGGTTGTATAATATTCGTTATTGGCAGTTCGGAAAGCTCCGTTTCCATCGCTAACTGCTTCATTTACTACATCAATGGCAGATACCATTCCCGGCCAATTTTCGTGGATCAGTCGGATAACTTCTTTGATGTAGTTCTCCATGCGTTGGGTCATCACCTCTTTCGATAGCCTTGCCCCGGTTGCAGTGTACCCCGACCTGAAAAACTCTGCCGGACTTTGACTATGCCAAACGAGTGTATGTCCCCGGAAGGTAAATCCTTGCCTTTCTGCCCAGTTGAGTTGGGCAATCAGATCGCCGTTGAAGCGAACGTTGGGATGTATTTCGATTGAGTCTTTTTCCACCGTGGTTGTTGCTGAACTATACGCGCTGGCGCTGGCTGAAATGTTGATGGTATAAACCGATTTCATGTTGTTGCCAGGCGTCATGCAGTTCATGTGGTAATTAATCAGTTCCCCGCCGGTTGAAGAAATCACTGACGATTGTCCGCTGACTTTGGGATCGGTGGCGAACCCTACATGTTTGTACGACAACAGACATCCTATGGTGAAATCGTTGGCAAATACCTCTTTCAATGCGGGTACATTGGTTTGTATCGGGGTGTTTTGTGAAAATAATTGCACGTTGACCACTAACGTCAAAAAGAGAAGGGCAGAAATGAACCGTTTGAATCTCATGTTTTAAGTTTATATGATTTAATTTATTTCTCGGTTGAAAACGGTGATGCCGGTAACCCATTCATGTTGTATAGGTTGGCGCTTTCTGGATTATCGGCCCAGGCGTACCGAACAATCTCGGGATGAACCAGGGTATCGTTCCAAACGATGATTTTATTCCCCTTGATTTCGGTTTTTGCCCATACAAATTTCTTATCGGCGCCGGCAATGGCAAAATGTTTCAACTCCTTGCCATCGTTTGTTGTTAAGCCACTTCCACAGGTGGTAAATGTCAGTTCTACTTTGTTCCCTTTCACCTTCATCGATTGGTAGATGGGGCCTGAGGCAATCACTTTCTTATCTCCGTAAACGAGCTTTTCAGCAGCAAGGGCAAGGCGCTGTCCAACCTCCTTTTTACGTAACGGGTGAATGTCGTTCCATTCGCCCAAGCCAATGGTAACTGCCAGGGCGGTATTAGGAACAGAAAGAATTTTCAACTGCTGGTTGCGTAACTCCGCCCAATTGCTTTCCAATGGTTCTTTTTTTACCTCCATGAAATTGGGAAGCTGAACGCACAGGAATGGCAGGTCTTTTTTATTCCACAGGGTTCTCCACTCATTAATCAATGTAGAAAGAACAATTGAATAATCGCTTGGTCGTTCGGCATTGGCCTCGCCCTGATACCATACCACTCCTTTAACCGAATAGTTTGTGGTTGGATAGAGCATCGCATTGAAAAGGCCCAGCGGATGCCCGGGAAAGTAGGTAGAGTTTGGGCAAGGCTCCATTGTTGCTCCAATGTTGTATTTCCATGTTCCTTTGAGATCGAAGGTTTGCCCATCAACGGTCAACCGGTAGGGTTTGTCTTTGATGAAACCTCCGTTGCCCGATTGGCTGACAACCTTAACGGTGATGTTGTTTTTACCGGCTTTCAAAATACCCGGAGCAATGGTGTAACGGCGTGGCGGGTATTGGTAAGTTATGTTGCCCACGAATTTTCCGTTTACAAAAGCCGAGTCAGCGTCAACAATCCGACCGAGTTCAAGAAGAGCTGATTTTCCCGAACAACTTTCTGGCAACTCAATTTCTTTTCGGAACCAGACCGTGCCGTTTTTTAAATCCATTCCTGCTTCGTTGAATAAAGCGGGGAACTGAAGTGTTGGCCAGTTGGTATCGTCGAGATCGGGACTTAACCAGGGAGTTCCCTTTCTCCCCAGATCGTTTTTGCCAAGCTCATCGAACCATTTCAACTGCACCTCTTTTTCTGTTGCCAGCAGGTTCCGCATATAGGTTGTGTCTGAAAGTTGCCTGGCTATTTTATATTGTTCGGGAAAAGCTTTCAATGCTTCTTCGCTCATCCAGCTTTCGGCACTTGAGCCACCGGCGGCACATTGAATAATCCCTATCGGAATGTTCTGTTTTGCATTGAGGTCGCGGGCAAAGAAATACCCCACAGCGGTATATTTCAGAATGTTTTGCGGATTTGTTTCTTCCCACTTCCCGCCTTGTACGTCTTGCTGGGGGACATTGTAGTTCCAGCGGGTTGGTACTTGAAAGAACCTGATATTTGGATTCGCGCAGGTTTCAATCTCTTTGCCGTACAACGGGGAAACCCGGCTCATGGTGGTTTCCATGTTCGACTGACCGGAGCAGAGCCATACATCGCCGAAGAGAATGTTCTTGAGTGTAATTTTATTACTGGCCGAAATTTCCATTTCGAATGGTCCGCCAGCTTTTTGAGATGGGAGAGCGATTTGCCACTTCCCATCGGCTGAAGCCAATGTTTCGAACGAATGATTGTTGAACAGAAGCGTTACCTTTTCGCCGGCTGATGCCCAGCCCCATATTTTTACGGGGGTTTCGCGCTGAAGGATCATCCCGTCGCTAACCAGCTTGGGTAAACTTACTTCACAAAGGGCAATGTTCCCAAACAATTGAAGAACAAAGAGAAGAATTATGGCATACTTTTTCATAGATAGACTTAGTTAAAACTAAAAGAAGTAAAGTTACATTCTATTAATTTGTCGCAAGTACAAAAACGCGATTTTTGACCAATTTTGTTTGTTTTTTACACGTTCAGTTATTTCAGTCCCGCTGTTTTTGCTGTAATTCTTCAGTATCAAGTATCAAGACACAAGTATCAAGACACAAGTATACAGTATCAGCTTAATTTAGCGCTTAGAAAGATTGAAGATAAATAGGCTTCAGCTTTGATTTATGAACATAATAATATATTTTTAGAACATAAAAGAATAACGAATCGGCGTTGCTTAAAAACTACAATAGCTTTACAAATCATCGGATTAATGAAAAGTACGATAACCTTTCCGCTAGATACTAGTACGTTATTCATGTTTTGTGGTGTTTTTTTTTTGATTTTTATTGTTAAGTTTGTGCGTAGAACATCTGGTACATAATTATGAATTTGGATTGTTTACAGCAAAATTCAAATTTATCAGCAGCTTGCTGTTTGCGTCCTGTGTGCGTTTTTCAGCGCCCCGTGTTTCTTGAAGGGATTATGTACTAGTCGTTAATTCGCTCTAATGAAGTGTACCATTTATGGATAAAAATACTGAAGTTAAAATCAGATACTCATCTTTAAGAAGACGAGATTTTCTAAAGATGCTTGGAGTTACTGCTATCGCAACAACTGGGATTCCTGGCTTAATAGATCCATTTTTCCATGCCAGGGCTGCAATAAGCCCCGGCGAAAAGGGAATTTATATCACAAAAATATCGGTGGCATCTTTTTCTGGCTTAAATACTACTGCCCGAATTGTCAGAATCGATACGAATAAGGGAATATCAGGCTATGGAGAATGCCGGGTTGAAGACACCAATGCACGAACCGAGCTGACAAAGTGCAGTCCACTTATTATGGGCATGAACCCAACGCAGGTTGACAAAGTATTCGATGTAATTACCGCAGCGTTGAATCCAACAAAGGACTGGAAGCAGATCACGTACGCTTCAGGAGCCATTGCCGCCATTGAGTGTGCTTGCTGGGACATAACCGGAAAGGTATATAATGTTCCTATATGGAAGCTTCTTGGCACAAAAGTAAATGACCGTATGCGCATGTATTGCGATACGCCGGTCAGAACTAATCTTTCTTCAAGGAAGGCTGAAATTCAGAGTCGAATAGACCAGGGATTCACCTGGTTTAAAACAGATTTAAACGGTATTTTAACCAATTCAGATTATACAACCTCACCCGATCCCAACCCTTACACCGAATCGGGTGGCTCAGCCAAGAAAATTTTAGATTCAGGCTATACGAAATTTCGTGATTACGTTGCGTCATTTCGATCGATGATTGGTGAAGCACCGCTCTCAGCCGATCACTTTTTTGATTGGTCTCCCCGCGGCGGGGGAAATCAGCTCGATGTTGCCTCGGCAATCCAGCTTTCCAATTACTTGGCAGAGCCAGGGTATCTTGATAAAACAAAGGGAGGATGGATGGAAGACATCATACCGTGGCATTATTACTCAGAGCTGGCCCAAATTAATGCCGGTACCGATATGCCGCTTCTTAGTGGTGAAGACATGTTTGGTTTCGACGAGCTCAAGAATATGGTCAACGCCGATGCGACAAATTATTTTCATCCCGATCCTACCACCTTCGGAGGCATTCATCAGAGCAGACAGGCTGCTATGTGGTCACATGATAAAGGGGTTAAAACGGCGCTACACCAGTCGAACTCGCCAATTGCCATGATGATGTGCGCCCACATTGCAGCAGGTATTC
>Ga0066603_10001286_pt1 | contig 16610 bp, 30 predicted proteins | sample Higcelweek8metaG_FD_59482 | JGI IMG/M metagenome (GOLD analysis project Ga0066603, IMG submission 59482) | Freshwater pond sediment microbial communities from the University of Edinburgh, under environmental carbon perturbations - High... | ecosystem: Environmental > Aquatic > Freshwater > Pond...
ATCAACAGGCTCTTCCAGATGCACGCCAACAAACAGAACCCAAAAGATAGTATATCAGCGGGTGATATTTGCGCCGGAGTAGGGTTTAAGGACCTTAGGACGGGTGATACCATCTGCGCTATAAACAAACCAATTTTATTGGAAACAATGGATTTTCCGGATCCGGTTATCGGGGTTGCCGTAGAGCCTAAAACACAGGCTGATGTCGATAAGATGTCGATGGCGCTCGGAAAATTGGCTGAGGAGGATCCAACATTCCAAGTGAGAACCGATCCTGATAGCGGACAGACCGTTATCCACGGAATGGGTGAACTTCATTTGGAAATATTAATTGACCGTCTGAAAAGAGAATTTAACGTTGAATGTAACCAAGGAGCTCCCCAAGTAGCCTACAAGGAAGCTATCACGACAACCGGCGATTTCCGCGAGTTGTTCAAGAAGCAGTCGGGTGGCAGGGGAAAATTCGCCGATATCGTTTTCCAAATGGCACCGGCGGACGAAGGTTTCAAGGGCTTGCAATTCGTTAATGAGATCAAGGGCGGCAACATACCTAAAGAGTATATCCCATCCATAGAGAAGGGATTCCGTGAAGCTATGGCAAACGGACCACTCGCGGGTTTTGCCCTCGACAGTCTCAAAATTGTTCTCAAAGACGGTTCGTACCATCCGGTCGACTCCGACTCTTTATCGTTCGAAATCGCGGCAAAACAGGCATTCAGGGATTATGCGGGCAAATGTAACCCCGTATTGATGGAGCCAATTATGTCGACAGAGGTAGTAACCCCAGAAGAATATGTTGGGGATGTTATCGGCGATTTCAACAGGAGAAGGGGAAAAGTGGAAGGTATGGAATCGAAAGCAGGTGCAAGGGTCGTTAAAGCAAAAGTACCTCTGGCAGAAAAATTCGGCTATGTTACCGTACTCCGTACCCTTACCTCCGGGAGAGCCACATCATCGATGGAGTTTTCCCACTACGAGGAGGTGCCCGCAGCAATTGCAACAAAAATTGTCGAAACTTCAAAAGGAAAAATCTTTACAAGATGAGTCAAAAAATTCGTATTAAACTGAAATCGTACGATCACAACCTAGTCGATAAATCGGCTGAAAAGATCGTTAAAACAGTAAAATCTACTGGTGCGGTTGTTAGCGGGCCTATCCCGTTGCCCACGCACAAAAAGATTTACACGGTTCTAAGGTCCCCGTTCGTTAACAAGAAAGCAAGGGAACAATTCGAACTGTCGTCGTACAAAAGGCTACTCGACATCTATAGTTCTACGCCAAAGACGATTGATGCCCTGATGAAACTCGAACTTCCAAGTGGAGTAGAAGTAGAAATTAAAGTGTGAAACCGTTAAAGATTAAATGAAATGCAGGGATTAATTGGAAAAAAAGTAGGGATGACCTCAGTCTTCGATGAAGCTGGCAAAAACATCCCATGTACGGTGCTACAGGCAGGACCTTGTGTCGTTACACAGATAAAAACCAAGGAGAGAGATGGCTATGAAGCCGTTCAACTAGGATTCGAGGAGAAAAAGGAAAAACATACTACCAACGCCGAATTGGGCCATTTCAAGAAAGCCAATACAACACCAAAAAAGAAATTGGTGGAGTTTCCTGGTTTTGGGAAAGAACTCAAGGAGGGCGAAGTTATTACCCCTTCCGATATTTTCAGCGCATCAGAATGGGTAAGCGTTCGCGGATGGTCCAAAGGTAAGGGTTTCCAGGGCGTTGTTAAACGTCACGGCTTCGCCGGTGTTGGCGGTACTACCCATGGACAGCATAACCGACTAAGGGCTCCGGGTTCCCTCGGCGCTTCTTCGTTCCCTTCAAGGGTGTTCCCGGGCATGAGAATGGCCGGACAAACGGGCGGCAACAAAGTAATGGCTTCGTTGCAGGTTGTTAAAATTTTGCCCGAGAGTAATTTAGTTTTAGTTAAAGGATCGGTTCCCGGTCCCAAAGGTGGATACGTAATAATTTCAAAATAATGGAAATAGCAGTTCTTAATATAGAAGGTAAAGAAACCGGAAGGAAAATCAACCTTAACGACTCTGTTTTCGGTATAGAGCCGAATGACCATGCTATTTACCTCGACTCAAAACAGTACATGGCCAACCAACGCCAAGGTACCGCTAAGTCGAAGGAACGCGGCGAAATCACGGGAAGTACCAGAAAAATCAAAAAACAAAAAGGTACCGGCGGCGCTCGCGCTGGAAGCATCAAAAACCCTCTCTTCAGGGGCGGTGGTCGCGTCTTTGGCCCAAAACCCAGATCGTATGGCTTCAAACTGAACAAGAAAGTTAAACAATTGGCCAGAAAATCTGCCCTCTCATACAAAGCATCCGATAATAAAATTATTGTACTGGAAGACTTCAACTTAGAAGCCCCAAAAACCAAGGATTTGGTAAAAATCAGCAATAATTTGAACATTGCGAATAAAAATTTGCTAATTGTTTTATCGGAACGAAATAAAAACATATATTTGTCTTCCCGAAATGTACAAGGCACTGAAGTTGTAAACGCAAGTGAATTAACAACTTACGATATCATGAAAGCTTCAACTTTGGTATTTGTGGAAAGTGCGATTGACGTTTTGCAAGCAACATTAGAAAATTAACATACTTCGAGTAATGGATATTTTACTTAAACCAATAGTAACAGAAAAAATGACCGGCCAGGGCGAAAAATTGAACCGTTATGGCTTTTTGGTCGATAAGCGTGCTAATAAACTCCAGATTAAGAAGGCAGTAGAGGAGTTGTACGGGGTTTCGGTCGACTCGGTCAATACGATGAGGTATGGTGGTAAGGTTGTATCCCGCAACACTAAGTCGGGTTTACAAATAGGAAAAACCAACGCTGAGAAAAAAGCGATAGTTACCTTATCAGAAGGAAATGTAATAGATTTCTATAGCAATATTTAGAAAATAATGGCAGTAAGAAAGATCAAACCTGTAACACCAGGTCAGAGACACAAATCAATTAGCGCTTTTGAAACAATCACTTGCGCTACGCCGGAGAAATCCTTGCTTCGACCGCTGAAAAAAACCGGAGGAAGGAACGTTAACGGCCATAGGACTATGAGGTACATCGGAGGCGGGCACAAGAAGATGTACAGGGTTATCGATTTTCTAAGGGAGAAAGATAACATGAACGCTACGGTAAAGACAATTGAGTACGATCCAAACAGGTCATCGAGGATCGCTCTTGTCGTATATGAAGATGGTGAGAAGAGATATATTATTGCCCCTACCGGTTTAGAGGTTGGGCAAAAAATCATGTCGGGTCGCAATGTAGCCCCTGAAATAGGGAACACACTTTACCTGTCAGATATCCCTTTGGGTACCGTCATCCATAATATCGAGCTTAAACCGGGCAAGGGTGCTTCAATGGCACGCAGCGCCGGTACATATGCGCAACTCTCGGCCAGGGAAGGTAAATATGTTACTATCAAACTTCCTTCAGGTGAGACCAGGTTAGTACTTGTTACATGCCGCGCTACTATTGGATCAGTGTCGAATGGCGACCATAACCTCGAGAAATCCGGTAAAGCCGGACGTTCACGTTGGCAGGGACGCCGTCCAAGGGTTAGGGGCGTTGTTATGAACCCAGTTGATCACCCAATGGGTGGTGGCGAAGGAAGGGCTTCAGGTGGACATCCACGTAGCCGCAAAGGTATCCCAGCTAAAGGGTTCAAGACTCGCGACAAGAAGAAATACTCCCAGAAACATATTGTTGAAAGAAGGAAAAAATAACTGATTTAATATGAGCAGATCGATTAAAAAAGGCCCCTTTATAGATTATAAACTCGACAAAAGAGTCAACGAGATGAATGAGGGCGTTAAGAAAACAGTAATCAAGACCTGGTCGAGAAGATCGGTTATTTCACCCGATTTCGTCGGTCATACGGTTGCGGTTCACAACGGGAATAAGTTTATCCCTGTATATATAACAGAAAATATGGTGGGCCATAAACTCGGAGAGTTTTCGCCAACCCGTACTTTCAGGGGACACTCCGGTAATAAATAATCTGTAGTGTGAATATTTGAAAAACATTTGAAAAATGGGCGCAAGAAAAAGAAATACAGCTGAGCAGAGAAAAGAGGCCGCGAAGACAAATTACCAGGCCGTCTTGAAAGACTGTCCCAGTTCTCCGAGAAAAATGAGACTCGTAGCCGACTTAATAAGGGGCAAAGAGGTGAACAAGGCGTTAGATATGCTTAAATTCAGTCCGCAATACGCGGCGAGAAAGCTTGAGAAATTGCTTTTATCGTCGATCGCCAACTGGCAGTCCAAAAATGAGGGGGTTAGGATAGAAGACAGTAATCTTTATATCAAAACAATCCAAGTTGATGGTGGCAGGGTCTTGAAAAGATTGCAGACAGCTCCACAAGGAAGGGCTTATAGGTTGAAAAAAAGATCAAACCATGTAACCCTCGTGCTTGACAGTTTAAAAAAAGACGTTGAAAAGATAGACTAGAATATGGGACAAAAAGTAAATCCGATAGGTAACAGGTTAGGTATTATCAAGGGTTGGGATTCCAACTGGTTTGGTGGTAACGATTTCTCCAGCAAGTTAGTTGAAGATACTAAAATCAGGGAATACCTCAGCGCTAGGCTCGCCAAAGCTAGCATCTCGAAAATAATTATCGAGAGAACCTTGAAATTGATAACCATAACCGTCAATACGGCTCGCCCCGGTATAATTATCGGTAAAGGTGGCCAGGAGGTCGATAAACTTAAAGAAGAATTGAAGAAAATTACCAAGAAAGAGGTACAAATCAACATCTTCGAAGTAAAACGTCCCGAACTAGACGCTAACATCGTCGCCAATAACATAGCTCGCCAGGTAGAGGGTAAAATTTCTTACCGCAGGGCAATAAAAATGGCGATGGCATCTACAATGCGCATGGGCGCTGAAGGAATTAAAGTACTTATTTCAGGAAGGGTAGGCGGAGTCGAAATGGCTAGGACCGAGACACTGAAAGAGGGAAGAATTCCTTTGCACACCTTCCGCGCTGATATCGACTATGCACTTGCCGAAGCACATACAAAAGTTGGCCTTATTGGCATCAAAGTATGGATCTGCAACGGAGAGGTTTACGGTAAAAGAGATCTTAGTCCCAATGTGGGAGCAAGGAACGCCAAACCGAAGAACCTCAAAAGAAGGTCGAAAAGTAAATAATAAGAATATTGATAATATTATAACATAGTTTAACCATGTTACAACCGAAAAGGACCAAATTCAGAAGATGCCAGAAAGGTAAGATGAAGGGTAACGCCCAAAGGGGCAACCAGTTAGCTTTCGGATCTTTTGGTATTAAGGTATTAGAAGAGAGCTGGATAACAGGTCGACAAATAGAAGCTGTTCGTCAAGCTGTTACACGTCATATGAAACGTGAAGGACAACTTTGGATCAGGGTTTTCCCCGATAAACCTATAACCAAGAAACCCGCCGAGGTTCGTATGGGTAAAGGAAAGGGCGCCCCGGAAGGGTTTGTTGTTCCGGTAACTCCCGGAAGAATTCTGATTGAAGCTGAGGGTGTTCCTTACGAAGTGGCCAAAGAGGCTATGCGCTTGGGAGCCGCTAAACTGCCGGTTCAGACCAAATTTATCGTAAGACGCGACTACGTTGAGTAATATAATAATTGAATAGCAATGAAAACTTCAGAAATAAGGGAACTCAGTACTCAAGATCTTCTCGAACGTCTCGACACCGAAAAGACAATGTACACCCGCATGAAATTGAATCATGCGATTACCCCTCTCGACAACCCTCAGAAATTAAAAGAGGCAAGACTATCCATCGCTCGTATGAATACGGAGTTACGTTCAAGAGAGTTAAGTAAGAAATCAAAATAGCCGATATACAATGGAAGAAAGGAATCTTAGAAAAGAACGTATTGGTGTTGTTGTCAGCAATAAAATGGACAAATCTATCGTCGTTGCCATCAAGAGGAAGGAAAAACATCCTATTTATGGCAAGTTTATTAACAAAACGAAAAAGTTGATGGCGCACGATGAAGAAAATTCATGCAATATCGGCGATACAGTACGTGTAGCGGAGACCAGGCCTCTGAGCAAAAACAAATCCTGGAGATTAGTAGAAATTATCGAAAGAGCTAAGTAATCATGATACAGCAGGAAACAAGGCTGGCAGTAGCCGATAATTCGGGAGCCAAAGAAGTATTGTGCATCAGGGTGCTGGGCGGTAGCGGAAAAAGATACGCGACAGTTGGCGATAAAATCGTCGTCAGTATCAAATCAGCCCTCCCATCAGGTGATGCCAAAAAAGGATCGGTAAGCAAAGCGGTCGTTGTAAGAACCAAAAAAGAGATCCGTCGTCCCGATGGTTCTTATATAAGGTTCGACGACAACGCGGTCGTACTATTGAACAACCAAGACGAAGTTCGCGGAACGCGTATCTTCGGGCCGGTCGCGAGAGAACTCAGGGATGGGTATATGAAAATCGTTTCATTAGCACCCGAAGTTTTGTAATGTTTAATTGAACGACAATGCAGAAGAAAATTAATATTAAGAAAGGCGATACGGTTATGGTTATAGCCGGAGAAGCCAAAGGACAAAAGGGTCGGGTATTAAGCGTTCTACGCAGTACCGACAAAGCTATCGTTGAAGGTATCAACATGGTATCGAAACATACCAAACCCAACGCTAAAGCTCCTCAGGGCGGAATCATTAAGAAAGAGGCCCCGATCCACATCTCTAACATTATGCTCCTTGATCCGACCAGCGGAGTACCCACTAGAGTCGGCAAGAGACTTAATGAAAACAATAAATTAGTGCGTTATTCTAAAAAATCAGGGGAGGAAATAAAATAATGTATGTACCTGCGCTAAATAAGAAGTATTCGGATGAGATAATTCCCGCCTTGACCAAAGAATTTGGTTACAAAACGGTCATGCAGGTTCCGAAACTTGAAAAAATTGTTATCAACCAAGGGGTTGGTCAGGCAATAGCCGACAAAAAGCTTTTGGAATTCGGTGTTAAAGAGTTAAGTGATATAGCCGGACAAAAAGCTGTTCTTACATACTCTTCAAAGGATATTTCGAACTTCAAACTCAGGAAAAATATGCCTATCGGTATAATGGTTACCCTGAGAAAGGATAAAATGTACGAGTTTCTGGAGAGGCTGATCTCAGTGGCACTACCGCGTATTCGCGACTTCAAAGGTATCAACTCAAAGTTCGACGGGAAAGGTAACTATACACTTGGTATTACCGAGCAAATAATCTTCCCTGAGATAGATCTTGATAAAATCGCCAAAATAATGGGTCTTCAGATCACATTTGTAACTTCGGCGAACACCGACGAAGAGGCTTATGCTCTCTTGAAAAACTTTGGTTTACCCTTCAAAACATCTAAAAACTGATCTTATGGCAAAAGAATCGATGAAAGCCCGCGAAGTTAAACGCGAAAAAATGGCCAAAAAATATGCCGCAAAACGCGCCCAGCTTAAAGCTGAAGGTGATTATGTGGGTTTGAGCCGTTTGCCGAGGAACTCAAATCCGATCAGACAGCATAACAGGTGCAAACTCACCGGCCGTCCAAAAGGATATATGAGACAATTCGGCTTGAGCAGGATAACTTTCAGGGAAATGGCCTCTTCCGGTCTTATTCCCGGAGTAAAGAAAGCCAGTTGGTAAAATTAAAGGATAATAATTACTATTAAATAAGAAGAGATGACTGATCCAATTGCAGATTTATTGACCAGAATTAGAAACGCCATAATGGCAGGTCATAAAGTTGTCGAGTTACCATCGTCAAATATGAAGAAAGAGATCGCTAGGATACTCTTTGAAAAAGGATATATCCTAAGTTATAAAGTTGTTGAGGCAGAAGGAACTTTCCCAACACTTAAGATAGCTCTTAAATATAACCAGAAAACAAAATTACCGGCAATCAAGGCACTCGGCAGAATAAGCCGTCCGGGCCTCAGGAATTACGCCGGCGTTGAAAACTTGCCTAGAGTATTGAACGGTTTGGGTATAGCGATCATATCGACCTCAAAAGGTTTAATGACCGATAAAGAGGCGAAGAAAGAGAATATAGGCGGAGAAGTATTGTGTTACGTATACTAATAAGGAGGAAATCGGAATGTCACGAATTGGAAAATTACCTGTAAACCTACCTGCCGGTGTTAGCGCTAAAATCAGCGATACCAACAAGGTAAGCGTGAAAGGACCTTTAGGCGAACTTAGTCAAGATGTTGATAAAGAACTAAAGGTTGAAGTTGAAGGCAACCAGATCATAATTACAAGACCATCAGACTCAAAAAGCCACAAATCGCTTCACGGTCTATATAGGGCTCTTATCGCTAACATGGTTATCGGTGTATCTGAAGGGTACAAAAAAGAGCTGGAACTTGTTGGAGTTGGTTATAGGGCCGAGGCAAAAGGACAAAGACTTGAGATGAGTTTGGGTTATTCACACGACATACTCATCGAATTGCCATCAGAAGTTAAGGTCGAAGCCAAAACTGAAAGAAGGAGCAACCCTATAATTACACTGACTAGCATCGACAAACAGCTAATTGGCCACGTTGCAGCTAAAATCAGGTCGCTTCGCCCACCAGAGCCATATAAAGGCAAAGGTATTAAGTTTGTTGGCGAAATACTCAGAAGAAAAGCCGGTAAATCTGCTTCTTCCAAGTAGTTGTTAACCACTAGAAAGTAAAAAGTATTTGGTTATAATAAATAGAATCCGGTAAATCAGCCGGCTTCGGTTAAAAAAAAAGAAAATGGCCTTAACTAAATTTGAAAAGAGAAAAAGGATCAAACTCAGGATCCGTAAAAAAATAAGCGGCACTGCCGATACCCCTAGGCTTGCGGTATTTCGCAGTAACAAACAAATATATGTCCAGGCAATAGACGACCTGAACAATGTCACCATCATTTCAGCATCATCAAAAGAGAAAGATATTGCGGAAAAAAGCGACATTAACAAAGTAGAACAAGCTAAACTAGTAGGTAAACTTATCGCCACTAAATGCAAGGACAAAGGTATTGAGAAAGCCGTTTTCGATAGAAGCGGTTACAAATATCATGGCAGAGTTAAATCATTGGCAGATGGCGCCCGCGAAGGCGGATTAAATTTTTAATTGACTATGGCAGAAGGTATAAGAAAAGTAAAAACCAGCGATCTAGAGCTTAAAGATAGACTGGTAAGTATCCAGAGAGTTACAAAAGTAACCAAAGGAGGTCGTACGTTTAGCTTCTCAGCTATCGTGGTTGTCGGTAACGAAGCTGGTATCGTTGGCTATGGCCTCGGAAAAGCCGGTGAAGTAACTACAGCAATATCGAAAGGTGTTGAGGACGCTAAGAAAAACCTCATTAAAGTGCCGGTCATCAATGGTACGATTCCCCACGAACAATTAGCCAAATTTGGGGGCGCACAAGTTCTTATAAAACCAGCATTTCCCGGTACAGGAGTAAAAGCTGGTGGTGCTATGCGCGCGGTTCTGGAAAGCGTTGGTATTCACAACGTACTTGCCAAATCAAAAGGCTCGTCGAACCCCCACAACCTCGTGAAAGCTACATTTGCCGCCCTAAGCGAACTTCGTGACCCGATAGCGGTAGCCCAACAAAGAGGCGTTACGATGGATAAAGTATTTAATGGTTAGAAATAGGATAATTACTATGGCAAAGATTCGCATTACCCAAGTTAAAAGTAAGAACGGAAAACCGGAGAGACAGAAAAGGACTCTTGAAGCCCTAGGCATCCGTAAGTTAAACCATAGTGTAGAACATGAAGCAACACCCCAAATACTCGGGATGGTTGAAAAGGTTAGACACTTAGTTGTTATTGAAAATATTTAAGGTATAAACGTATTACAGATATAAAGTTATGGATTTAAGTAACTTAAAACCTGCTAAAGGTTCAGTTAGAAAAAGCGTACGCCTAGGTCGCGGTCAAGGTTCCGGTAAAGGTGGTACCTCCACAAGGGGACACAAAGGAGCTAAATCGCGCTCAGGGTACAGCAAAAAGATAGGATTCGAAGGTGGGCAGATGCCTATCCAAAGGAGACTCCCTAAATTCGGTTTCGAAAATATAAACCGCGTTGAGTATAAGGGAATCAACATCGGCACGTTACAAGGACTGGCCGAAGCGAATAATTTGGATGTTATCGACTTCGATACCCTACTCAAAGCGGGATTAGTCAACAAAAACGCTAAAGTCAAGATCTTGGGCAAAGGTACAGTAGAGAAAAAACTCGAAATACATGCCCACGCTTTCAGCAAAGCTGCCAAAGAGGCGATCGAAGCAAAAGAAGGTACTGTTGTAATTCTCTAACCTTTTAGATCTCTCAATTTGGTTTTGCTTTGTAAGCGGAATTTTGAAAGACTATTCGCAAGGGGATAAATTGTAAGTTATTATGAAACGACTGATTCAGACAATAAAAAATATTTGGAAGATTGAAGATCTTAAGGCTCGTATTGGCTTTACCCTGATGATTATACTTATTTACCGTTTCGGAAAATATGTTACTCTGCCGGGAATCGACCCAACACAGTTGGAAAATCTTAGTCGCCAAACCTCTTCAGGAATTATGGGTTTGTTAGATATGTTCTCGGGAGGAGCTTTTTCCCAAGCATCTGTCTTTGCCCTCGGTATTATGCCATACATCTCGGCTTCAATCGTCGTTCAACTACTAGGTATTGTTTTCCCTTACTTCCAAAAACTCCAAAGAGAAGGGGAGAGCGGTCGCCGCAAACTAAACCAATATACACGCTACCTCACTATCGGTATCTTATTGTTGCAGGCACCAAGTTATTTGGTTAACCTAACATCACAACTACCAACGTCAGCTTTTATCCTGTCAGGTACTTTCTTTAAAATATCCTCGATAGTTATCCTTACCGCCGGCACAATGTTCGTCATGTGGCTCGGTGAGAAGATAACCGATAAAGGTATAGGGAATGGTATTTCATTGATAATCATGATAGGTATCATCGCCCGTCTCCCCCAAAACTTCCTTTTCGAAGCAAGTACTAGGGTCAACGGTACCGGTGGAGCTGTTGCATTGATTGTTGAATTGGTGTTGTTATATGCTGTTATCCTAGGCACTATATTACTGGTACAGGGAACAAGAAGAATACCTGTTCAATATGCGCGCAGGATAGTGGGCAACAAACAATATGGTGGTGTTCGCCAGTATATACCTTTGAAGGTTAATGCTGCCGGGGTTATGCCCATAATATTCGCGCAAGCAATCATGATGTTGCCGATTATTATTGCGGGCTATTCGAACTCAGGTTCTGGTTTTATGTTGGCCTTTTCGAATATGTACGGATTTTGGTACAACTTCGTTACAGCCATACTTATTATACTGTTTACCTATTTTTACACGGCCATCACTATCAACCCGGTCCAAATGGCCGATGATATGAAGAAAAACGGTGGATTTATTCCAGGTGTTAAACCGGGTAAAAAGACTGTAGAGTTTTTCGACGATATCATGTCGAAAATCACCCTTCCAGGTTCTATCTTTTTGGCGATAATAGCAATTTTACCATCTATCGCCGTTAAAGCGGGAGTATCCGCTGAATTTGCCCAATTTTATGGCGGTACATCGTTACTGATCTTGGTTGGCGTAATTCTGGATACCCTACAACAAATTGAAAGTCATCTTCTGATGAGACACTACGACGGCCTAATGAAATCAGGTCGCATCAAGGGTCGCTCCGGGAGAGCATAAATAATATATCGTTCTTTGTAATGATTCACTGTAAGAATGAAAATGAGGTAGAACTGTTAAGAGCTAGTAATATCTTGGTTTCGAAAACCCTGGCCGAATTGGCCAAGATTATTGGACCTGGGGTAACAACAAAGCAACTCGACACACTCGCCGAAACATTCATTCGCGATAACGGGGCAAAACCCGCGTTCAAAGGTTACCACGGATTTCCGGCAACCCTCTGTACATCCGTTAATGAAGCGGTAGTACATGGGTTCCCAAACGAAAGGGTTTTGAGGGAGGGAGACATTTTGTCGGTTGATTGTGGGGTAGAGTTGAACGGATATGTTGGCGACAGTGCCTTTACCTTCGCTATTGGTGAAGTAAGTGAAGAGGCCAAAAAACTTCTTGAATACACTAGAGCTTCACTTGAAGAGGGTATAAAAATGGCAATTGCCGGAAACAGGATCGGAGATGTATCCCATGCGGTCCAACAAAAAGCTGAAAGCGGGGGATTCTCGGTAGTAAGGGAGTTTGTAGGCCATGGAATAGGAAAAAAAATGCACGAAGCACCTGAAGTTCCTAATTTTGGCAGGCAGGGTTCAGGTACGTTGATGAGAAAAGGGTTGGTAATTTGCATTGAACCCATGATTAACATGGGAAACAAAGAGGTTTATATGCTGGATGACGGATGGACAGTCAAAACAGTAGATGGTAAGTACTCGGCCCATTTTGAAAAAGCGGTTGCGGTGGATAAAGGAAAAGCCGATGTGTTGACAACATATGATTTTATAGACGAAATATTAAGTAGAAAGTAATAAATGGCAAAACAAGCTTCAATAGAACAAGATGGAACGATCATCGAAGCGCTCTCGAACGCTATGTTCAGGGTAGAGCTAGAAAACGGCCACGTTATTACTGCCCATATTTCAGGAAAGATGAGAATGCATTATATCAAGATACTACCAGGAGATAAAGTAAAAGTTGAAATGTCTCCTTACGATCTTACAAAAGGAAGAATAACATTTAGATACAAATAAGAAATTATACAGACATGAAAGTTAGAACATCTGTTAAGAAACGGAGCGCCGACTGCAAGATAGTCCGTAGAAAAGGGCGCGTTTATGTAATTAGCAAGAAAAATCCCAAGTTCAAACAAAGACAGGGATAATTGATTAATTTTGCAACCTATTAAGAAAATTAATATATGGCACGTATTGTTGGTGTAGATTTACCCAGGAACAAAAGAGGCGAAATAGGCCTTACTTACATTTACGGAGTTGGCAGAAGTACAGCTAAGAAAGTACTCGATGCGGCCGGTGTTGATCGCAACGCTAAGGTCGAAGAGTGGGATGACGAGCAAATCAATGCTATCCGTAAAGTACTGAACGAAAATTACAAGTTGGAGGGAGAGCTTCGTTCAGAAACCCAGATGAATATAAAACGACTGATGGATATCGGCTGCTATCGCGGAGTCCGTCATAGAGTTGGTCTTCCCGTACGCGGACAGAGCACGAAAAACAATGCCAGAACCCGTAAGGGCAGGAAGAAAACCGTCGCAAACAAGAAAAAAGCTACTAAATAACAAATAGATTATGGCAAAAAAGACAGGAACATTAAAGAAGAGGGTCGTTAAAGTAGAATCGGCCGGTCAAGCACATGTTCATTCATCGTTCAATAATATTATTGTTACGCTAACAAATAATTCGGGACAGGTCATTTCATGGGCATCAGCCGGTAAAATGGGATTCAAAGGCTCGAAGAAAAACACCCCTTATGCTGCACAAACAGCATCCGAAGAGTGCGGAAAAGTTGCTTATGATCTAGGACTAAGAAAAGTAAAGGTCTTTGTAAAAGGACCGGGAGCCGGACGTGAGTCGGCTATCCGAGCTTTAGCGAATCTTGGCATCGAAGTCACCGAGATAATCGACGTTACGCCTATGCCACACAACGGTTGCCGTCCAGCAGGTAGAAGAAGAGTTTAATAGGGTTGAACAATAATTTATTTTTGATTTAAAACAATTTCATTATGGCAAGATATATCGGCCCAAAATCGAGAGTAGCGAGAAAATTCGGAGAACCAATCTTTGGCCCGGATAAACACCTTGACAGGAAAAACTTTCCTCCAGGACAGCATGGGCTCAACAAAAAAAGAAAAAAGTCTTCTGAATACGGCATACAGCTGAGAGAAAAACAGAAAGCAAAATATACTTACGGTGTTCTAGAACGCCAGTTCAGGAACACATTCGAAAAAGCATCCAGGTCTAAAGGCGTTACCGGTGTTGTTTTGTTGCAACTCTTGGAATCGCGCTTGGATAACGTTGTGTTCCGTCTGGGTGTCGCCCCTACAAGGGCAGCGGCACGTCAATTGGTTTCACATCGCCATATCACCGTTAACGGAGAGGTTCTGAGCATTCCATCAGCCCAAGTTAAACCGAGTGATATCATCGGCGTTCGCGAGAAATCCAAATCACTGGAAGTTATAGTAAACTCACTCTCTTCATCAAAAGGTTCGCGCCTTTCATGGTTGGAGTGGGACGATGCTCAAATGGCAGGTAAATACATGAACGTACCTGATCGTACCGATATTCCTGAAGACATTAAGGAACAACTTATAGTTGAATTGTATTCCAAATAACAATATAACATAGATTTTATGGCCATTTTATCATTCCAGAAGCCCGATAAAGTAATAATGCTTGAGACGGACGATAAATTCGGGAAATTCGAATTTCGCCCACTTGAACCAGGCTACGGTATTACTGTCGGTAACGCCCTGAGAAGGATTCTACTCTCCTCACTCGAAGGTTTCGCGATAACATCAGTGAAAATCGAGGGAGTAGACCATGAATTTTCTTCTATCACAGGTGTAATCGAAGATGTTACCCAAATAATTCTGAACCTCAAACAGGTTCGCTTTAAAAGGAATGTAGAAGGTGTCGATAGCGAAAAGGTAACAATTGTCTTTCCAGAAAAAGATTCATTGGTAGCAGGTGATTTTAACAACTTCTTGAGCAACTTCGAAGTGCTGAACCCGGAATTGGTCATTCTCAAGAAAGAGCCCGATGTGAAAATTACAATGGAAATCACTATCAAAAAGGGCAGAGGCTGGATCCCAGCAGAAGAGAATGAACATGAGGAGTCGGAGTTTGGAGTGATAGCTATTGATTCTATTTTCACCCCAATTCGCAACGTAAAATATACCATCGAAAACTATCGCGTTGAACAAAAAACCGACTATGAGAAACTTGTTTTCGAAATAGAAACCGATGGTTCTATACAACCCAAAGAGGCTCTTAAAGAGGCAGCTAAAATATTGATTTACCACTTCATGCTATTCTCAGATGAGAAGATTACAATCGACTCTGAAGACAAACTGTCGAACGAAGAGTTCGATGAAGAGGTACTCCATATGAGACAATTGCTCAAAACCAAGTTGGTCGACATGGATCTTTCCGTTAGGGCCCTTAATTGCCTGAAAGCAGCTGAAGTTGATACACTAGGTAACCTCGTCAAATTCAATAAAAACGACCTACTGAAGTTTAGAAACTTCGGAAAGAAATCGCTTACTGAACTCGACGAATTGCTCGAAACCATGAACCTTTCATTTGGTATGGACGTGAGCAAATATAAATTAGACAAAGAATAATTGTAACTTTTTGAATATAAAGAGAAATGCGACATTCAAGAACAGTTAACCATTTAGGTAGAACGAATTCACACAGGGACGCTATGCTTTCAAACATGGCAGCATCCTTGATCAAACATAAACGTATCACAACTACTTTGGCCAAAGCAAAGGCCCTTAAGACGGTTGTTGAACCGCTTATAACAAAATCAAAAGAAGATTCCACACACCAAAGGCGTGTGGTATTCAGTTACCTGCAGGACAAAGAGGCGGTAACCGAACTTTTTAGGGTTATCTCCCCAAAAATTGCTGATAGACCGGGCGGTTATACCCGTATCCTAAAATTAGGCAACCGTCTGGGCGATAACGCCGAGATATGTATCATTGAACTAGTTGATTTCAATGAAGCGATGCTTAAAACAAAAGAGTCGGCTACCAAAACAACTAGAAGGAGAAAATCCACAAAAAAAGTCGCCGCTACAGAAGCTAAAGCCAGCGAACCCACGGCTACAGAAGGTGTAGAATCAGCTAGCAAAGAGTAACCGTTAGGGAAATATTTTGCGGCCATAGTCCCTTTACCGGAACAAATGGTGTAAGACAAATTCCCTAACAGCTTAAGAATTAATTATAATTTAATACCTCTAGGGATAATACTTTTGTTTATTATCCCTTTTTTTATTTAACTTGCGCTATTGTTAATTTTAAAAATAAAAAATTATGGGTCAAATAGTTAATGTACATGCTCGTGAAATTTTAGATTCACGCGGAAATCCTACTATCGAAGTAGATGTTACCACAGCTAGCGGTTTCTTCGGTAGGGCGGCCGTTCCCTCCGGTGCATCAACAGGCGAGAGAGAAGCACTCGAATTGAGGGATGGCGATAAGAAACGCTTCCTCGGAAAGGGAGTCCTTAAAGCCGTTGATAACGTTAATAAGGTAATCGCGCCCGCGATTATCGGAATGGATGCCTCCGACCAAGTAGGCGTTGATAAAAAAATGATCGCGCTCGACGGAACAAAGACTAAAAGTAAACTTGGAGCTAACGCCATACTGGGAGTCTCCTTGGCCGTAGCAAAAGCCGCAGCGGAGTTCCACGGTCTGCCCCTCTACCGCTATATCGGGGGAGCAAACGCCGTTACCCTTCCCGTTCCCATGATGAATATCGTTAACGGTGGATCCCACTCCGATGCGCCAATAGCGTTCCAAGAATTTATGATCCGTCCCGTAGGTGCCCCCAACTTTAAAGAGGGTCTACGTATGGGCGCCGAAGTTTTCCATAACCTGAAAAAACTT